>OHCL01000094.1_pt1 | contig 28672 bp, 19 predicted proteins | sample 1577591 | NCBI WGS metagenome assembly OHCL01 (sample SAMEA3879549, study PRJEB24766) | human gut metagenome | biome: human-associated habitat; feature: feces | place: USA | collected 1985/1987
ATTACCCGCGGCCGCGAGTAGCACGAACGGCGGCCGCGGGCAGATAACATTTCAAGGAACCTGGGGTAATGTGGAAATATTGCCATCCTCCCGTTTATTTTTCAAGAAAATGCTGCCCCGCTTAAAGTAAATATACAAAAGGTTTGCCTAACTTTGCAGAGGGATATCAGCTTGCCTCCCTACCGATTTGCAAGCGTATCCACCATTATATTCTAACTAACTTTAATATACCAAAGAACTGATGAAAACAAAAGGAATTTTGAGCTTCGTGCTCTTCTGTTTGGCCATGACGGCCTCAGCACAGGTGCAACTGCTATTTTTCGACGGCGGACGGCATGTCATCGACCGCAACAAGAAACTTTATTGGATGGATGCGGGAGATGAAGATCCGTGTTTCGACATCATCAACTACAAGAAGACGGGGAACAAGGAAACATTCACGCTGAAGTGTAAGGAGAAAGAACGGTATGGACAGCCTTCCACTTACATAGTGCCACGCTTACTGTGGACGGCGACAGGACGGTGGAACTGCTTGTCACTGGTAAAGGTGCAGACGGCGTGGAGAAGTTCGCTGGAAAGGTGAAGAACACCTCTGGAAGTGCTTATGAAGACCAGCGCCTGAAGGATTATTTCAACGGCCTGGCAGGAAATCCTGTGGGCAGCACTGAGGTGGTGAGCACTCCTGCCACTCCAGCAGCGCCGACGAGTGTGGACGAAGCACAAGAAGGAGGCGTGAAAGGCACTGTCGGGAAAGTAAAGGATGCGGCCAAGGGCGCATTAGGAAAAATGAAGGGGGTCTTTAAGAAAAAGAAATGATCTGAAGCGCTCTTCAGCAAACAAGTAGGTGTTCAGAATTAGTTGCAATATTCTTGCAGGGAAACTAATTCTGAACACCTTTTTTTAGTGGGGTGAAATACAGAGAAAAATGTACGCGGTTTTGGAATAGGCGGAAGTCTGAGGCGAAGCACTGTAGCTCACTTTGCTCGCAAAGTGAGGGGGACGATTTTATAGCAGATACGCCGTAAAAGAGCGAACCTATAGCGAACTTTAGCATTTTCGCGACGTGTCCGTGGCCCTCACTTTGCGAGCAAAGTGAGCTACAGTGCTGGCGCCTCATCCTGCGTCCACGAAATTCGTTATTACGCCGTCTGGGACTAATAGAAATCAGTTCGTTGTAATGGCGACGCAACGGACGTTTGGACTTTTAACCCGCGCAAAAATCGTTACAGTCCCACGACTGGTTTGTCGGTTTTCAGTTTGGAATAATCCACTCCGCCTGTGCCTTGTACGCCGACGGCGGCTTCACAGGCATGGCCCGCCAGGAACATCTGTCCGGCACCATTGATGCTGGCAGCGAGGCGTTCCGTTTCGATGCCTTTCAAGTCGATGCTGCCAGCTCCGTCGATGGAGACGTCCACTTCGGGTGCCTTCAAGACATTGGCTGTGATGGCACCGACGCCGTCGATTTCCAGGGTGAGTGGCGATTTCAAGCGGATGTCGCCCAGACGGATACATTTGCCACCATTGAGCATGAATTTGCTGATGAACGGGGCGTAGATATCAATGACCACGACGGCCCTTTCGGGCATGCGGTAGCGGCGGTCGGTGGAGATGATGACCATGTCTTCCAGGGTTTTCACACCGACATGGGGCAAGACGTCACGATGGGCACGGAGGACGACGTAGGGGGCGGTGGCAGAAGCCGTCTGATGGAAGGTGACGTCGGCAAAACAGTCGACCTCCACCACGGAGAAATCATTGGTCTGCACCACTTGCCGGACCATGCCGAGGGTATCGGCAGGCGCTTCGGCGATTTCCTTGACCACCTGCTTGATATTTCTATGATCGCAGGCGGTGAATGCAGCGGCACAAAGGGCCAACACGCATAAAAGAATATTCTTTTTCATAGGCTGAGTTGTTTCAATTGTCAATTGTCGTGCCAGAAAGCAGGCGTGAAGGGCAGGAGGATGGAGAAAATCTCCAAACGTCCGGCGAGCATGAGGAAGGAGCTGACCCAGAGTCCCGTGTCGGGCATGGCCGCCCAAGTGTCGAGCGGACCAATCATGGTGCCGAAAGCCGGACCGACATTGCTCACGCAGGAGATGCTGATGGAAAAGGCATCAAGCAGGGGCGCTCCTATCAGGAGATAGACGAAGGTGCCGAACACTATGAGCAGAAGATAGGCCATGAAGAAGGCGAAAACGGTGGTGGCAACGCTGGCTGAGAGGGTGGTCTTGTTGAGACGCAGGGGAAGCACGGCGCTGGGATGGAGGATGTGGCGAAACTCGTTGACAAAGATTTTAACGGCGGCTGCCACACGCACGCATTTCGCTCCACCGCTGGTGGAACCGGCACAGGCTCCACAGACACCGACAAGCAGGAGGACGATGATGGCCAATGGCGGCCACACTTCAGGGTCAACGCTGGTGAAACCAGTGGTGGTTTGGAACGAGGCGACGTAGAAGAGGGCCTGGCGCAAAGCGTCGAAGATGCCGACGTGTTTTTGGAAAAAAAGCAAGGCGGCAATGATGAGCGTGGAAGCGAGGGCAATGGTCAAGAAATAGCGCACCTCTCCATCGGTAAACACTTTTTTGAAGCGCCGCTTGATGATGAGCAGATAGAGCAGCGAGAAGTTGATTCCAGAGAGAATCATAAACACGGAGGCTATCAACTCAAGACGCGGAGAATGGAAATAGGCGAAGCTGGCCTGATGGGTGGAGAATCCGCCGGTGGCCACCGTGGAGAAGGCATGGTTGACAGCATCGAAAGCCGTCATGCCGCCCAGATGGTAGGCCACGATACAGCTCAGGGTGAGCGCCATGTAAACGACGAGAATCCAGCGTGCCGTGGTGCTGATGCGGGGATGGAGTTTGTCGAGCTTCAAGCCAGAAGCCTCAGCCGAGAAGAGTTTGAGGTCGCCAGTGCCCATCGTCGGGAGGATGGCAATGGTGAAGAAAACGATTCCCATACCTCCAAACCAATGCGTGATGCTGCGCCATAGTAAGAGGGAATGGGGCAGCTGGTCGATGTTGTTGAGCACGGTGGCGCCGGTGGTGGTGAATCCCGACATGGTTTCGAAGAAGGCAGCGGCGAAACGAGGCTCGTAGCCGCTGATGAGAAACGGCATGGTGCCGACAATGCAAAACATGATCCAGGAAAGCGAAACGCTCAGAAAGCCATCGCGGCGGCTCATGCGGTTTTCGGCCTTGCGGCCAAGAACGAGCAGCGAAATGCCGATGACAGTGGCCAGGATGGCCGGAATGCCGAAGTCGGTCCACTGGCGCTCGCCATAGCTGAATCCAAGGATGAGACAGGAGACAAACATGACGGCCTCAAGAATCACCAAGGAGCCGAGCACCTTCAGAACTATCTTATAGTTTATCATTTGAAGAACTTCTCAAGGCGCTTCACGGTGTTTTCCAGACAGAAAGCCACCACGGTGTCGCCTGCTTGAATGTATGTGTTACCATTGATGAGTGTGCCTTTGCCGTTTCGCACGAGACCGCCGAGGGTGACGGTTGACGGCAGATCGAGGTCTTTGACCTGCTTATGCGTGATGCGGGAGCCTTCTTTCACCACAAATTCCGCCACGTCGGCATTGGCAACGGTCAGCGTCTTCATGGTGGTGACGTCGGCCTTGAGCATCATCTGATAGATGTGGCTGGCGGCAAAGGTCTTCTTGTTGATGATGGAGCCGATGTCGAGGCTTTCGGCCATAGAGATATAATCGGTGTTTTCCACCATCGCCACGGTTTTGCGCACGCCAAGGCGCTTGGCGGCCAGGCAAGCGAGAATGTTGGCCTCAGAATTGTCGGTGAGGGCGAGAAAAGCCTGCGCGTTTCGTATGCCCTCGTCGACGAGGAGGTCGAGGTCGCGTCCGTCACCGTGCAAGATGAGCACATGGCGGCGACTGATGAGCTCGTTGAGACGTTCACAACGGTGGACGTCGGCCTCCACCACCTTGGCATGTATGTTCTCCGGCATATACCAGATGGCCTGCACAGCGGTGCTGCCGCCGCCCATGATGAAGAGGTTTTTCACCTCGGGATAGTCCATCTTGCCAGTGATGTCGCGCAGATAGTCGACATATTCCTTCGTGGTCATAAAATAGGCCATATCGCCCGCCTCCACACAGTCATCGCCGTGGGGAATGATGGTTTCGACCCCACGTTTGATGGCCACGATGTGGTATGGTGCCTCCGGACCGCAAAGGCGGCGGAGAGGCACGTCGAGGATGTGGGCATCTTCGCGCACCTTGATGCCAAGCATGAGGAGGGCGCCGTTTTGGATTTCAAGCCACTGGCGCACCCAACTGTGGCAGGCGTTGTGCATAATTTCGCGTCCGGCAAGCATCTCTGGATAGATGATGGAGTCGATGCCAACGGTTTTGAAGAAGTCGCGATGTTCCGGACGTGTGTATTCATAATTGTCAACACGCGCCACAGTCTTGGCGGCTCCGAGTTTGGAGGCGAGCATGCAACACGTCATATTGTGTGCCTCGTCGGGGGTGACGCCGATGAAGAGGTCGGCCTTGCCCACATCGGCCCTTTTGAGGGTTTCGATGGACGAGGGGGAATCGCAGATGGTTAGCATCTCGAAGTTTGCCCCGATGCCTTCAAGGCGCTCCGGGTTGTCGTCGATGAGCGTGATATCATGGCGCTCACGCGAAAAGAGTTTTGCCAAATGGGTGCCGACAGCGCCGGCCCCGGCGATAATGATTTTCATTATAGATAAATGGGTATGATGCTGGGGGGCAATTCGTAAATTCGACCACCAGCTAAGGCTTTTTCTTTCATTTCACGAGGGCATTGACGATGCTCTCCTTGTCGAGCCCAACAATCTGGCGGAGCTGTGCAACCGTTCCGTGTTCCACAAATTCGTCGGGAAGCCCGAGACGCGTGAGGCGCGGCGAAAATCCGTTGTCGGACATCCATTCGAGCACGGCACTGCCCATGCCACCGGCACGTACGCCGTCTTCGATGGTGACGATTTTGGAGAATTTCTCTCCCACCTCGCGGAGCAAGTCGGCATCGAGGGGTTTTAGGAAGCGGAGGTCGTAGTGGGCAATGCTAAGTCCGCTCTTGGCCTCGGCCTCGACAATGGCATCGGCACCGACATTGCCAATCGGGCCGAAGGAGATGAGCGCCACATCGGTGCCGCACTTGAGGCAGCGGCCTTTGCCAACGGGGATTTCCTCCAAAGGACATTTCCAATCGCTGAGACGCCCTTTTCCACGGGGATAGCGGATGACGAAGGCACCCTTTCCCGGAAGTTGCGCCGTGAACATCAGGCGACGCAATTCGCGCTCATCATAAGGCGAGGCGATGGTGAGGTTGGGCACGGGACGCAAGGCGGCCAGATCAAAGGCACCATGATGCGTCGGCCCGTCTTCGCCGACCAGTCCGGCACGATCCAGACAAAGAACAACGGGGAGCGAGAGCAGGGCCACGTCGTGGATGACATTGTCGTAGGCACGCTGTGCAAAGGAAGAATAGATATTGCAGAAGGGTTGCAAGCCTTCTTTCGCCATGCCGCCAGAGAAGGTGACGGCATGTCCCTCCGCGATGCCCACGTCGAAGGTGCGCTCAGGCATGGCATCCATCATGAGGTTCATGGAACAGCCCGTGAGCATGGCTGGCGTGACACCAACGATGCGCGGATTTTTTTCTGCGAGTTCCACGAGCGTATGTCCAAAGACATCCTGGAATTTGGGAACGCCGTCGGCATTCTGGCTCACGATGCGGCATCCGCTTTCTGGATTGAACTTGCCAGGCGCATGCCACTCCGTTGCCGACTCCTCAGCGGGCTTGAAACCCTTTCCTTTGACCGTGTGGATGTGGAGGAGCTTCGGCCCCTTCATGTCTTTGATTTCAGAAAGGATGCGCACGAGTTCTTTCACGTTGTGGCCATCGGTTGGGCCGAAGTAGCGGATGTCCATGCCCTCAAAGATGTTGTGCTGATTGGTGAGCAGCGATTTGAGGGAGTTGTTGAAACGCAGGATGCTCCGGCGACGCTCATCGCTGAGCACGCCCCACGAAGAGAGGCGGTTGGAGATGCGGAAGCGCAGTTTGTTGTAGCTTCTGCTGGTGTGTAAATGCGTGAGGTATTCCTTCATGCCCCCCACCGAGTTGTCGATGCTCATGTTATTGTCGTTGAGAATGATGAGCATGTTGTTTGGCGTGTCGGAAGCATTGTTCAAGCCCTCAAAGGCCAGTCCGCCGCTCATTGCGCCGTCACCGATGACGGCCACCACATGGCGGTTGTTTTCTTCCTTCCTGACAGCAGCCATCGACATACCGAGGGCTGCCGAGATGGAGTTGGAGGCGTGTCCGCAGGCAAAAGTGTCGTATTCGCTCTCAAGCGGAGAGGGAAACGGACGTATGCCGCCGAGCTTACGGTTGGTTGAGAATTGCTCGCGTCGGCCGGTAAGGATTTTATGTCCGTAGGCCTGGTGTCCGACGTCCCAAACGATACGGTCGTAGGGGGTGTTGAAGACATAATGGAGCGCCACGGTCAGTTCCACCACACCGAGACTCGAAGCGAAATGCCCTGGATTGTCGGCCAGCTCGTTGATGATGTCCTGGCGGAGTTCATTGCAAACGTCGGGCAACGCCTCAACGCCCAAAGCACGCAGGTCTTTGGGCGAATCGATGTGGTTGAGATATTTGAAATCGTTTTCCTTTTTCATCAAACAGTTTTTGTGCTCGCACCCTTCATCATGCCGCGCTCGATGGCGGAGGAAAGAAGGGGAACGGGGTGCATACTTTATCGGCAAGTGGTGTGGAGGGTATTTTCCGCTGAGGAACGGTTTTCTGTCCGTCGGCCTCCGCAGATTATCCAACCACCTACTTAACCAAGCAAAATTAGCACAAATTTATTGAATGCGCCCACAAGTCGGCGTAAATTTGAGGGGGAGGGCTCGCATCGGGATATTTGAGCGCATGGTTTTGACTGCAAACAGGGGAGGCGTGTCGACGCATTGACAGAACATTTATATATAATGACTTGCCAGGGGTGATGCCTGTATAAATATAATTCTGACGACCCACTCCTATAATTACATTGCGCACACCACCCTATCTGTGTGCATTTTAACCATCATTTCCCTTGTCAGTGTGAAGGAAAAACGTTAACTTTGCGCCCATAAACAAAGACCTCAAAAGTATGTCCATCACCAAGACTCGTCAGAAATTAGTGGAAGTGGCTCGTGAACTCTTCGCCCGCAAAGGCCTGGAGGCAACGACCATGAACGATATTGCCGCCAATTCGGGTAAGGGACGACGCACATTGTACACCTATTTCCGCAACAAGGAGGAAATATATGCCGCCGTGATTGAAACGGAACTGGAACGTCTCTCTGAACGAATTGACGAAGTGGCCAGCATTGAAGCCGAACCAGAACAGAAGGTGCTCACGCTCATCTATACACACTTGAGCGTCATCAAAGAAGTGGTGACACGCAACGGGTCGCTGCGTGCTGAGTTTTTCCGCAATATCTGGCTGGTGGAAAAAGTGCGCCGCCAATTTGACGAGGAGGAACGCAACATCCTGCGTCGCGTGTTGGAAGAAGGTATCGCCCGCGCCAAGTTTCGCATTGACAACGTCAATCTCATGGCGGACATCATTCACTATAGCGTGAAGGGACTGGAAGTGCCTTATATCTACGACCGGCTGGGCGAAGGACTGACGGACGCTGACACGCGCCCCATCGTGATGGGCATCGTCAGACGTGCCTTGGGGATGAACCCGCTGACATAAGTAATACCAATATAAATACAATATTAATATGGGACTTTTAACAGGTAAAACCGCATTGATTACAGGTGCCGCCCGCGGCATTGGCAAGGCCATCGCCTTGAAATTCGCAGAAGAGGGTGCCAACATTGCCTTCACCGACCTCGTCATCGACGAAAACGGCGAAGCAACACGCCAGGAAATCGAAGCTAAGGGCGTTAAGTGCGTCGGCTATGCTTCTAACGCTGCTGACTTCGCTCAGACAGCTGAAGTGGTGGAAAAAGTACACGCTGACTTCGGCTCTATCGACATCTTGGTGAACAATGCCGGTATCACAAAAGACGGCCTCATGATGCGCATGAGCGAACAGCAATGGGATGCCGTGATTGCCGTTAACTTGAAATCGGCTTTCAATTTCATCCACGCTTGCACACCAATCATGATGCGCCAGCGCAAGGGTTCTATCATCAACATGGCCAGCGTGGTCGGTGTTCACGGTAATGCTGGACAGAGCAACTACGCCGCTTCTAAGGCCGGACTGATCGCCCTGGCAAAGAGCGTTGCCCAGGAAATGGGTAGCCGCGGCATCCGCGCCAACGCCATCGCTCCGGGCTTCATCGAAACTGCCATGACGGCTGCCCTCTCTGAAGAGGTTCGCAAGGAATGGATGAAGGCTATTCCTTTGCGCCGCGGCGGCAAACCGGAAGACATCGCTGACGTTGCCACTTTCTTGGCTTCTGACATGTCAAGCTATATCAGCGGTCAGGTTATCCAGGTTGACGGCGGTATGAATATGTAATTGACAGATTACCAAAATCACACAAAAATCGCCTGCTTACTCGATGGGTAAGCAGGCGATTTTTTTGTGTGCTCCTTTACGAAGGAAAACGCATCTTCAAGCATTATCCCACACTTCCTTCAAGCGAGACGCTGAGGAGTTTTTGGGCTTCGACGGCAAATTCCATCGGGAGTTTGTTGATGACTTCCTTGGCATATCCGTTGACGATGAGGTCGACAGCGGCCTCTGTGGGGATGCCACGTTGATTGCAATAGAAGAGTTGGTCTTCCGAGATTTTCGACGTGGTGGCTTCGTGTTCCACAATGGCATCGGGGTTGTTGACGTCTATGTAGGGGAATGTGTGCGCACCGCTCGTGCTGCTCAGCAAAAGTGAGTCGCAGGAAGAATAGTTGCGTGCTCCTTCAGCCTTACTGCCCACCTTGACCAAACCACGGTAGGAGTTTTGGCTGTGTCCTGCAGAGATTCCCTTTGAAATGATGGTTGAACGCGTGTTCTTGCCGATGTGAATCATCTTTGTTCCCGTGTCGGCCTCCTGATAATTGTTGGTGACAGCGACGCTATAGAACTCAGCCTGTGAGTTGTCGCCCATGAGCACGCAGGAGGGGTATTTCCACGTAATGGCAGAACCCGTTTCCACCTGTGTCCAGGAGAGTTTCGAGTTCTTGCCACGCAATTGCCCACGTTTCGTGACGAGGTTATAGACACCGCCACGCCCCTGAGCGTCACCAGGATACCAGTTTTGCACAGTGGAGTACTTCACCTCGGCGTCTTCCTTCACCACAATCTCGACAATGGCGGCATGAAGCTGGTTTTCGTCGCGCATCGGAGCGGTGCAGCCTTCGAGATAAGAGACGTAACCACCGTCGTCGCAGACAATGAGGGTGCGCTCAAACTGTCCCGTGTTTCGCGCGTTGATGCGGAAATAGGTGGAGAGTTCCATCGGACAGCGAACACCGCGCGGAATATAAACGAAGGAACCGTCGGAGAAGACGGCACTGTTGAGCGCAGCGAAATAATTGTCGCGATAGGGAACGACCGTGCCGAGGTATTTGCGCACGAGTTCCGGATTTTCTCTCACGGCCTCACTGATGGAGCTGAAGATGATGCCCTTTTCCTGCAATTTCTCCTTGAAGGTGGTTTTGACCGACACGGAGTCCATCACGGCATCAATGGCCACACCAGAGAGTGCCAAACGCTCATGAAGAGGGATGCCGAGTTTGTCGAAGGTCTTCATCAGTTCGGGGTCAATCTCTTTGCTGCCTTCCTCCTTTTGTTTCTTGGTCGGGTCGGCATAATAAGAGATGGCCTGATAGTCGATCTCTGGCAGGTTGACGTGTCCCCATTTGGGCTGCTCCAATGTGAGCCAATAGCGATAGGCCTTCAGTCGGAAGTCGAGCAGCCATTCTGGTTCGCCTTTCTTCGAGGAGATGAGACGAATGACATCTTCATTGAGGCCTCGCTCGATGATTTCCGTATGGACATCGGTGGTGAAGCCGTATTCGTATTTTTTGTCGGCCACCTCACGCACGAGCTGATTTTTCTCGCCTTGTTCGGTGCCGTTGTTATTCTGTTCCATAAGGTTTGTCTGTTAATACCATTACTAAGTAATGTTGAAAAAATAACTTCCGCAATTTTGCCGTTGGCAAGTAATATATTATATGCTCCCCTGCCTTTTCGGCTCTTTTCGAACTTATTCTCAGTCACAATGCTCGCATTGCTCCTTCGAATAAGCTCAAAAATAGCTCAAAAATGCAGGTGCAAAATTGCGGAACTTATTCTTTCAACATTACTAAGCCACTATTTCTCTGATTTTCAGAGACGGAAGAATCCACTTCCCCACGCTCTATCAGGAAACATCAGAACGCTCTTGCAATCTCAATCAGAGAGTTTGCCCGAGTTCTTGGCCTTGGCCTTCACGTCGTCGTGGTTGAAAAAGACGTAGGTCGTGTCGCTCTTGGTCTTGACGCTATCGGCACTGCTGTCTGATTGGCGGTGCAGACGTTTGGCAGACTCGTCGCGCACGAAACCGAGGAAACCACGTACTGGCTCATAAAGGCGTGAGGCGACTGTGCGCTCGGGATTCATGATGTTGAGATTCTCCATGATGTTGAACGCAAAACTGATGACGAACAGGAATTTCACGACACTCACGGCGGCACCGAGCAGACTGTTGGGGAGACCGAGTTTCAAATGGCACAAAAGGTCGTTGAAACGGTTGGCCACGAATCCCAGGGCGATGGGAAGGAAGATGCAGAGGATGAAAAAGGCAATGATGCTCAACACCATGTTGACCTTCGTGCCGTCGACTGCAAGGTATTTCCCTAAAAGGGCATAGCAACCCAACGAGAGGAGCAAGCCGCTCAAAACACCACCCGTGTTAAGCAATTCCTTGATGAAGCCGTTGCGCCAGCCGTTGAATACGGCCCAAAGCAGCAATACGACCAAGAATATATCTATATACATGCTATGTTTCTTTTAAAAGCCAACAATAGTGAACCGCATTTTTTCGGTTCACTATTGTCATATATATAATATGGGGTGTTCTATAGTAATTTTAGGATTGGCTCAAGCTAATTTTAGAACACTCCATATATCTATAAGTAGGCTATCAGAGTTTCTGCTTAATGGCAACTTCCTGGAAGGTCTCGATGATGTCGCCTTCCTTGATGTCGTTGCAGTTGGTGAGACTGATACCACACTCGAAGTTGGTTGTCACTTCCTTCACGTCGTCCTTGAAACGCTTCAAGGCGTTGATTTCGCCCGTGAAGATGACAATGCCGTCGCGAATCAAGCGGGCCTTGTCGGTGCGCTTAACCTTACCGTCAATGACATAAGCACCGGCAACGTAACCCACCTTGGAGATGTGGTAAACCTGGCGCACTTCGATAGTAGCTGTGACTTCTTCCTTGATGACTGGTTCGAGCATGCCCTCCATGGCTTCCTTGACTTCTTCAATGGCATCGTAGATGACAGAGTAGAGACGAATGTCAACACCATCGTGCTCAGCGAGCTTGCGGGCGGCCTGTGAAGGACGAACCTGGAAACCGACGATGACGGCCTGAGAGGCAGCAGCCAAGGTGACGTCGTTTTCGGAAATCTGGCCGACGCCCTTGTGGATGACGTTGACGGCGATGTTTTCCGTTGAAAGTTTGATGAACGAATCAGAGAGCGCTTCGACAGAACCGTCTACGTCACCCTTGACAATGATGTTCATCTCCTTAAACGAACCGAGCTTGATGCGGCGACCCACTTCGTCGAGCGTCAGCATCTTGTGGGTACGGAGGTCTTGCTCACGCTGGAGTTGCTCACGCTTATTGGCGATTTCGCGAGCCTCTTGTTCCGTTTCCATCACATGGAACTGGTCACCGGCCTGGGGAGCGCCGTTGAAGCCGAGAAGCGTGGCGGCCTGTGAAGGACCGACACTCTTGACACGCTGGTTACGCTCATTGAAGAGTGCCTTCACGCGGCCGTAGTTGGTTCCTGCCAAAACGACATCGCCCTGATGGAGCGTACCGTTTGAAACCAGCACTGTGGCAACATAGCCACGGCCTTTGTCGAGCGACGACTCGATGATGGTACCAACAGCCTTGCGGTTTGGATTGGCCTTGAGCTCGAGCATGTCGGCTTCAAGCAACACCTTTTCGAGGAGTTCCTTCACGCCGATACCTTTCTTGGCGGAGATGTCCTGGCTCTGATATTTACCACCCCACTCTTCCACGAGGAAGTTCATCGTGGCCAGTCCTTCCTTGATCTTGTCGGGATTGGCGTGTGGTTTATCAATCTTATTGATGGCGAAGACGATGGGCACATTGGCAGCCACGGCGTGGTTGATGGCTTCCTTGGTCTGCGGCATGATGTCGTCGTCGGCAGCGATGATGATGATGGCGATGTCAGTTACCTGAGCACCACGGGCACGCATGGCGGTAAATGCCTCGTGACCCGGAGTATCCAAGAAGGTGATGTGGCGGCCGCTTTCGAGCGTCACATTGTAGGCACCGATGTGCTGCGTGATACCACCTGCTTCACCGGCAATAACATTGGCTTTGCGGATATAGTCGAGCAGAGATGTCTTACCGTGGTCAACGTGACCCATGACGGTGACAATCGGTGCGCGTGGTTCGAGATCTTCCTCATTGTCCTCCTCTTCAGCAATGGCATCCTGCACATCAGCGCTGACGTATTCCGTCTTGAAGCCAAATTCTTCTGCCACGAGGTCGATGGTCTCAGCATCCATACGCTGGTTGATGGAAACCATGATTCCGATGCTCATGCACGTGCTGATGACCTTTGTTACAGGCACATCCATCATGGTGGCCAACTCGTTTGCCGTTACAAACTCCGTCAGCTTCAGCACCTTGCTTTCAGCCTTGGCTTCCAAACGTTCTTCTTCCTGGCGTTCGCGGACCTGCTCACGTTTTTCTTTACGATATTTAGCGCCCTTAGAGCCTTTCTGCTTGTTGGTGAGGCGTGCAAGCGTCTCCTTTACCTGCTTTGCAACATCCTCATCAGAAATTTCCTGCTTCGGCTGTTGCTCCTTAGCGCGGCGGTTGCGTTCCTTAGAGCGCTTGCTACCACCCTGGGCGTTGTTGGCACCACCCTGCTGGTTGCCCTGATTCTGGCGTCCCTTGTTTCCTTGCTGGTTGGAAGCGGCATTAACGTCAACGCGCTCTTTTCCGATGCGCGTGCGCTTCTTCTTCTCACCAGCATTTTGGCCTTGTGCAGCATTATTATTGCCGCCACGACCCTGACGGTTTTTCTCTTCGCGTTCCTTACGACGCTCCTCCTTTGATTTCTTCTTCGGACGAGTCGTTTGGTTGATGCTTGAAAGGTCAATCACGCCGAGCACCTTAGGTCCGGCGATTTCAGTTTGTGTGTGCAGTTTGAACACGCCGTTATTTTCCTCTCCAATTGCTGCGGCACGTTCTTCAACAGAGAGTTTCTGCTTTTGTTTCTTACCTTGCTGTGCAGCAGCTTGTCCGTCATTTTGTTCGTTGGCAGCAACATTTGCGGCCTCAGTGGTGTTGTTTGTTTGGGGCTTTGGCATTTCTGACTCTGTGTCGTTGGTCTTAGGGGCTTCAGTGGTATTGCTTGTGTTGTTAGAATTGTTTGTATTGCCAGGGGCCACTTCTTTTGTCTCCTCATCCTTCACCTGTTTCTGTGCAGAAGTCTTGTCGTCTGCCTTCTTCTGGTTGAGGTCAATGGTTCCCATGACTTTTACTTTCGGACGAAGCTCCGTTGGAATTTCCGTTTTAATCTCCGTTGCGACATCTTTGCGAGATGCCTTCTTCTCCTTCTGGATTTTTTCTTTCTGCCGGTTTTGAATCATCTTTTCGGCCTCAGTTCTGAGGTCTCTGTCGGCACCAAATTCCTGGCGCAGCAAGTCATACTGCGCGTCAGATATTTTTTCGCTGGGAGAGGCTTTTACCTCAAACCCCTTTGTGGTCAAAAAATCGACCACAGTTTGAAGTCCAACGTTGAATTCTTTAATTACTTTATTTAGTCTAATGCTCATGCTATAATATAAGATAATGTTTGAAGGTGGCTATGTGTCGGCAAACGTGTTGCCGTTGATTACTATCACATGCGACCGCTATTGGTTTGTCGGCAATGGTGAGAGACTTCCTGCTCCGCACGTACGTCTTGTCCACACGTAGAGAGAACGTCCTTCGACAGCAATGGTAAGCATATCTTGCAGTTGATATAACCTACTTATCACCTGGTTCCACTCAACAGCGGGCGCGACCTAAGTAATGGCTAAAGATGCCCTGAGCAATATAAAAGAATCTGCTTTTAGAACTTTCAATTCCTGCTCTTCCAAAATCACAGGCTAAAATTGCTCGGCTTCATCCTTTCACCATCACTAAACATTAACTGTTTGCTGCGTTATCCTCAAACTCCGCTTTCAAGATGCGCAAGACATCGTCAACGGTGCTTTCTTCAAGGTCGGCTCTCTCGATGAGCATTTCGCGCGGGGCGTTCAGCACTTCCTTGGCTGTTCTGTATCCGAGCGCCTTGATGGCATCGAGCACCCACTGGTCGATTTCGTCTGAGAATTCATCAAGGTTGACATCCTCGTTTTCTTCATTGCCTTCTACTTCGCGGAAGACATCGATGGTGTATTCCGTCAGCATTGAGGCCAACTTGATGTTGACACCGCCGCGGCCGATGGCCAACGATACCTGGTCGGGACGGAGATATACTTCCGCCTTCTTCTCTTCTTCATTGAGCGTAATGCTGATGACTTCTGCTGGGCTCAAAGCACGCTGAATGAAGAGGCGCGTATTGCTGGTGTAATTGATCACGTCAATGTTCTCGTTGTTCATTTCGCGAACGATGCCGTGAATACGGCTACCCTTCACACCGACGCAAGCGCCAACGGGGTCAATGCGGTCGTCGAAACTCTCAACGGCGATTTTGGCGCGTTCTCCCGGAATGCGGGCAATGCGGCGCAACTGGATGACACCGTCGACAATCTCTGGTATTTCCTGTTCGAGCAAGCGGCGCAAGAAATCGGGAGAGGTACGCGAAAGGAAGATCTTCGGATTTCCGTTTGAATTATCAACGCGGTCGATGACGGCGCGAACCATATCGCCCTTGTGGAAGAAGTCGCGTGGAATCTGCTGATTCTTCGGCAGGAGGAGCTCGTTATGCTCGTCGTCCATAAGCAACGTCTCGTTCTTCCAAGTCTGATAGACCTCGGCAGAGATGAGTTCGCCTTCGCGGTCTTTATATTTGTTGTACAAAGAATCGTGCTCGAGCTCCAAGATTTTGCTGGCCAAGGTCTGACGGAGCGTCAGGATGGCGCGGCGGCCGAACTTGGCGAAATCAATGGTTTCGCTCACTTCCTCGCCAATTTCGTAATCGGCATCGATTTCGCGGGCTGCCGACAGGGTGATTTCCTTGTTAGGGTCAGTCACATTGTCATCGGCAACGACTTCGCGGTTGCGATAGATTTCAAAGTCGCCCTTGTCAGGGTTAACAATCACGTCGAAGTTTTCGTCAGAACCAAAGATTTTGGCAATCACGCTGCGAAAGCTTTCTTCGAGCACACCGACCATTGTGGTGCGGTCTATATTCTTCGTCTCCTTGAACTCGGAGAAGGTGTCAATGAGACTCAGTGTCTCTTGTTTTTTCTTTGCCATATATTGTTTTTATTTTCTCAAGATTTGAAGCAGGCTTTTATCCCATCTCTGAAGAACTTATCGAAATGTCACGCGGCAGATGCCGTTCACAACATGTGTCTTCTAAAAAAACGGAACAACTTCTGGATTTTCTGCGACACACCGCCGCAACCCAGACTGCAAAGGATTAGGAATGAACTAAAAGCACCCTGAACAATTTTGAGGAATAAGGAATTGTGGTCTTACTTACTGCCTCTTTGCCATCTTTGAAATTTGCCATCGGCCAGATAGCGCGTCTATCAAATTTCAATACCAACAAAAAACACAGGTCAAAATTGGTCAGCTTATCCTTTCCTCATTACTTATTTAAAATTGATGACGTATTTGGTGGACTTCACGTCGTCATAGCTGAAGGTCACATCGCGGTCAACCATCTCCGGACGTTTCTTTCCTTCAATACGTACTTTTTCCTGTACGGTAACGGTGAAGTGCTCGGGAGTCACATTAGAGAGTATGCCCTCCATCTTCTTTCCCTCCTTGGTCAACACCTCCACGGTTTCTCCTTCATGGATTTCATATTGGCGGAGCACTTTGAATGGCTGTCCGATGCCGGCGCTGCCAACTTCGAGCTCGAAATCTTCAGCATCGCGGTCAAGGCCATCTTCAATAAAGCGGCTCAAGGCCACGCAGTCTTCAATCCACACACCATCTTGGTGGTCAATTTCCACTACGATGCGGTCATCCGGCGAAATGGTCAAATCGGTCAGAAAATAATCCTTGTCTTCCAACCATTCGTCAACTAGTTTTCTCACTACATTCGTTTCAATCATACGTTTTGTGTTACGCTGTAATTTGGATATTTTGGCCGATTACACACGAAGGTTTTCTATGTGCCAATCTCCGTAAAATTATAACTCATGTGCTTGGCAACAGATTCAAAACGAACCTCACGGCCCGATTCTTCCACCATTACCAAAAACAAGTGAGGAACTTTTTCCAAGCCCCTCACTCTAACCATTTGCAAAGATACGACAAAAATAAACTCCGATAAAACGTTTCCACAAAAAAGTGGCTCCGACGCCCCATTTTTCCTTGATTTTCACCCAGTTTTCCACATATTCCGCAAAATAGGCCGACCGACGGGATTAAGTAATGGTAAAAAAATAACTTGTATAATTTTAAAGGGCAAGGAGTTATTTCTTTTATACCCTGTATTTTTGCCGTTTTTGGAATTTATCATCGGTCACATAGCCCGCTATGCTCCCTCTTCCAAATTCCAAAACCAACAAAAATACAGGTCAAAATTGCACAACTTATTCTTTCACCATTACTAAATCATTGCAGCCTGCCAGAGGTTTTCTGCATGAACCAACAACGCATAGGGGAAATACTACTGCTTTCCGCTACCTGTGCCAATGCCGAGACATCACAGACATCTGCTCGTTGTGCATATCCTCCAACCATTTACGGAACCAATACTCCGCATCGAAGAAATGGTTGCTGACCAAGAATCGACGCACATGATCGGAATATTCTTTCGGGTATTTCTTAAAACTGCGTGCATGGGTAGCGTCAGGCGCAAGCCACAATTCTTTCACACCTGTATCTTTGGCAGCATACACTTCATGTACCATCGCCGTGGGGACGTAGGTATCGGCGGTGCCGTGAATGAAGAGCATAGGGGTCTCTACGCCACGCAGGCATTTCTCTGGACTGATATCGGCGAATGAGAATCCATAGTTTTTCTTACATATCCACGATGCCAACGGTATCAACGGATAACGCGGCAAGCCGAAACGCTCCTTGAGTTCTTTGGTGTATTGTTTGTCAAGAGAACTATATCCGCAATCCTCCACATAGGCTTTGATATAGAAGGGCGTACAAGGGCCACCAGCTACCATCATGGTGGTGGCGGCACCCATAGAAACGCCATGAACAACCATTCGCATGCTGTCGCCCACTTCTCTTAAGGCAAAGTAGCTCCAAACCCTGGCTTCCTCGCTCTCTCTTTTTCCCATTTCATAATGGTCGACTTCGGTACGTCCAGAATTGGTCAAATCGGGAATCATCACGTTCATGCCCATGTCGCGATGGTACATTCGAGCAATAGGCATCATACTGATACCGCAATCGGTGTACCCATGCAAGAGCAGGGCCGTAGCGGCCGTTGGACGAGAAGCAGACACAAACCACGCATGCATTTTATATCCCAATGTCGTGACAGTGGTATCGCGCAGTGCACCGACAGACACGAGGGAATCGTGCCAGGCTTTCACCCCCGGATAGTTCTCATAGACTTCTTCCCAGGCTTTCTGATCGTTGCGTGACAGGTCTGCCGGTTTTAAAGCGTAATCCAATAGGCATACGGCTCCACCCATCAAGGCGGTCAAGCTTAAGGCCAGCACCAGCATCATCGCATAGAACACATTTGGGAGTTTCTCTTTTCTTTCCATAAGCAGGTATTCTTATCTATATTTTCCGTCTCACAATCGACAGTCAGTCTTCCCATTCGAAATGCTCGCGTCCAGCGGCGATTTCAAAATGCAAACGGGCGATGCCAAGGTCCATTTGGGTGTAGCCCACCAAAGAGAAACCGCGACGGGTTTTCACCTTCGGCATTCCGCCGTCTCGAACTTTGATCAGTTCAAAGAAGAAACGCTGTTGATTGACAGCTGTCGGGGCCAACAGGGCTGCCTCAATGCCTTGACGAAACCAAGCCGGACTGTCATCTGAAACATTGCTCACCTGTTCCACACGCTTGATTTTATGACCATGCCCCTGTGTAACGCCGTAACCGACCGTAATGACACAAGCGATTTTCTCATCGTCTGCAAGCGCATACCGTTCTTTCTGCTTACGGTATGTAAGACCAACCCAACAGGTATTCAAGCCCAGGATTTGGGCATAAAGCACGAACATCTCGCCATAATAGCCTGCCCGTTCATCAAGGTCGTCGCTTTTCTGGCCTGCAATGACAAGATAATTTTCAACGCCATGAAACGCACCATACGAGTTGATACCAGCAAAGGCACGTTTTTCATTGACAACGAGTTGCATATTCAGTCCACTGACTGCATTGAGTTCATCTATTTTCTCTTGTAGTTGACTGATAACATCTTGCGGCAACGGTTTGCTTTGATAGCTCCGCACGCTGTGCCGTTGCTTAATTGCTTCTATGAGGTTCATATATTGTATTTTTAGGAGTGTCTGAAGAGAGGAAAGACCATGCTTTATTCACAAGAACAAACAGGCGAACCAATTGGCCTATCGCTCCGTTTTAAGTAGGTATTCAAAATTAGTTTACATTAAATTGGTTTGTCCCTGCATGGATAGTATAAAATAATTTTGAACACCTACTTATAAGCATCCGTCTACAGGCTCTCCATGATTTTCCTTATAGCGTCTTCCGACAGGCCGGTCACTTGCACCATATAATCCATGGGAACTTTCATCGCCAGCAGATTCGACACAATCTGGCGGTCACGCTGGTTGGCGCCTTCTTCGCGACCCTCAGCACGGCCCTCAGCACGGCCCTGCAAAAGTCCGTCTTCACGTCCCTCGACATACCCTTCATCGTGGCTTGTCTCAAGAACGCTGCGCTGGTAACGCAGGGCCTCCATGTGGCGGATATAGTCCTGCCTGTCGGCGGGACTCAAGGAATCGACGCGCAAACATTCGCGAGCTTCGCTCAAACCGGGGGCTGTCGCTTCTGGGGCGATGATGCCGGTCTTGAGAAATTCAATCCATTCGTCCAGCGGTGTCGTGGCCACCTTGTCGAAATCGTTGACGCGCAACACGTAGTATTCGGGGAAAAGGTCGCCAGCTTCCTTGCATTTGAGGACGTCATTCTCTGATTTTCCGAAGAACCGCTCGTTCTGGCGCACCGATAGTTTCAGGATGTCATTGGTGTCATGCAAGCCTCGGAAGAAGGTCTTGCCGTGATACACATAATCGCTGCCCTGCCCCAGTTCGAAATACACGATATTAATGCTGTAAACCTTACGCACGCAATCGTAGTCGTTTCCGAGGTTGATATATTCGGTGATTGCTTTCGACACACCATAGAGCATGCGGTGGAAATAGGCCAGTTCGCGGTTGTTCTGTATTTCGATGATCGTCAGTTCGCCACGGTCGCTTTCGGCCAAGATGTCGACGCGGTTGAACTTATCGTCCTCCGCAACCTGGTTCGACTCGTTCTCCAGAAATTTCAATATGGTATATTTACGCCCGAGCAGGGAGGTCATCAGACCTTCCAAAACGGCGTGATTGGCTTTATTGCGCAACAGGCGCTTCATCGCCCAGTCAAAACTTATGTAGCTATTCATTGTCATATCTTTGGATATTTTACGAGGCGTATCTCCAACGCTAAGAACGGAGAAGGAGACACACGGGACTATCAAACAACCGTAGGCTCTTCATCTTCAACCACCAAGGTGAAGGAAGCGCATACCAAGTTTCACATCTGCAAATGTAACGAAAGAAACACGAACGGCCAAGAAAACATGACGGCGTATTACTTCCAATTAACGGATTTTCAGTACAAAGCAAGTCGGACTAACTTCCACAGACGCGACATTCTCCCATCATATTCTTGGCGATTACCCAAGAAACTGCCCGATAAATATTATCAAAGAACGGGACATAGCCATCGGCTACGCCCCGTTTCTTATTTATAATGGTCAGACTCTCCGCCACTATTATTTCTGGCGGAAAATCCCCATTCCATATATGTCAATATTACTCAGACAATGACCAGTCTTCCTTCGTCTTGCGAACGTAAGAAGCATAGCGGCGCTGAGCTGCGCGCTTGGTCTCGTCATAGAGTTCCTGTGCCTGTGCAGGCAATGCCTTCTTCAATGAGAGGAAGCGCACTTCGTGGTCGAGGTAATCCTGGAAGTCATCCCACTTCGGTTCCTTAGAATCGAGAGTGAACGGGTTCTTACCCTGTTCTGCGAGTTCCGGATTGAAACGCCACAGATGCCAGTAACCACAGGCAACGGCACGAGCCTCTTCTGCCTGGCTGCGTCCCATACCGCCCTTGATCTTCAAACCGTGGTTGATACATGGAGCGTAGGCAATGATGAGTGAAGGACCGTGGTAAGCTTCAGCTTCCTTGATGGCCTTGAGGCACTGTGCCTGGTCGGCACCCATAGCAACCTGAGCCACGTAGATGTAACCGTAGGTGGTCTGCATCAAACCAAGGTCTTTCTTCGTCACGCGCTTACCGGCAGCGGCAAACTGTGCGATGGCGCCGATTGGAGTTGCCTTGGAAGCCTGACCGCCCGTATTTGAGTAAACCTCTGTATCGAGCACGAGGATGTTAACATCTTCACCGCTGGCCAATACGTGGTCGAGACCGCCGTAACCGATGTCGTAAGAAGCACCGTCACCACCGATGATCCACTGGCTACGCTTCGTGAGATAGTGGCTCAGATCTGCCAACTGCTTGCAAGCTTCGCAGCCCTTCTCAGCACCGGCCTTGATCATTGGTTCGAGTTTCTCAGCTGCTGCACGGCTGGCGTCAGCATCGTCCTGACCTGCAATCCATTCCTGAGCTGCGGCCTTGAATTCTGCTGGAGTTTCTTCGTGTGCAATTGCTTCCTCGAAGATAGCCTGGATGCGGTTGCGCATCTTCTTGTTGGCCAAAATCATACCCATACCAAACTCACAGAAGTCTTCGAAGAGGGAGTTAGCCCAAGCAGGACCCTGGCCCTTTTCGTTGGTGGTGTATGGCGTTGAAGGAATTGAACCAGAATAGATGGAAGAGCAACCTGTTGCATTGGCAATCATCTGACGGTCGCCAAAGAGCTGGCTGACGAGTTTCACGTAAGGAGTTTCGCCGCAACCTGAGCAGGCGCCAGAGAACTCGAAGAGAGGCGTAGCAAACTGAGAGTTCTTCGGATTGAGCTTGACGTCAACGAGATGCTGCTTGCTGGTAACGTTCTTCGTGCAATATTCCCAGTTGGCAGCTTCGCCTTCCTGACCTTCGAGCGGAACCATTTCGAGAGCCTTGTTGCCCTTCAAGCCCGGACATACGTCAACACAGTTGCCGCAACCGAGACAGTCCATAACGTCAACCTGCTGCGTGAAGTGCATACCCTTCATGGCTGCCGGAGCCTTCATCTCGATGGTTTCGCCACCGAAGCCCTTCAGTTCTTCGTCGGTGAGGACGAACGGACGGATAGCAGCGTGAGGACATACGAAGTCACACTTGTTACACTGGATACAGTTTTCCTTGTGCCATACAGGAACGAAGGCGGCAACGCCACGCTTTTCATAAGCGGCAGTGCCCTGCTCCCAAGTACCGTCTTCAGAAACCTTGAAGGCGCTCACAGGAAGGAGGTCACCGTTCTGTGCGTTGATAGGACGAACGAGGTCAGAGATGAAAGCAGGTTCTTCGCGAACAACCTTCTCATCTTCTGGCAAGTTAGCCCAAGCGGCCTCAACCGTGAGCTGCTGGTATTCGCCACCGCGGTCAACGGCCTGATAGTTCTTGTCAACAACGTCCTGACCCTTCTTGCCATACGACTTCACAATGAATTTCTTCATCTGTTCAACGGCGAGTTCAACAGGGATAACCTCCGTGATACGGAAGAAGGCTGACTGCAAGATGGTGTTGGTGCGGTTGCCAAGACCGATTTCTTGAGCAATCTTCGTTGCATTGATATAATAAACAGTGATGTTGTGCTGAGCGAAATAGCGCTTCACGTTGTTTGGCAAATTCTGTGCCAACTCTTCGCCTTCCCAAACGGTGTTGAGGAGGAACGTACCGTTGTCACGCAAACCGCGGAGCACATCATACATGTGCAGATAAGCCTGAACATGGCAAGCCACGAAGTTCGGGGTCTTAATCTGGTAAGTTGAGCGGATTGGATGGTCACCAAAGCGGAGGTGAGAGCAAGTGAAACCGCCCGACTTCTTAGAGTCGTAAGAGAAGTATGCCTGGCAATACTTGTCGGTGTTGTCACCGATAATCTTGATGGAGTTCTTGTTGGCACCGACAGTACCGTCTGCACCCAAACCATAGAACTTGGCCTCGAAGATGCCTTCGCCGCCGAGTGCCATTTCCTTCTCCAACGGGAGAGACTGGAAGGTCACGTCGTCAACGATGCCCAAAGTGAAGTGGTCTTTTGGTTCTGGCAAAGCAAGGTTGTCAAACACGGAGATGATCATGGTCGGCGTAGTGTCGCAAGAGCCGAGACCATAACGGCCACCAACGATGACAGGACGGTTTTCAGCATTGTAGAATGCGTCTTTCACGTCGAGGTAAAGCGGTTCGCCATTGGCACCTGGTTCCTTCGTACGGTCGAGCACTGCAATCTTCTTGCAAGTCTTAGGCACAGCGGCCAAGAGGTGCTTAACGCTGAACGGACGATAGAGGTGAACGCTGACCATACCGACCTTCTCGCCCTTGGCGTTCATATAGTCGATAGCTTCACGGGCAGCTTCAGTCACAGAGCCCATGCAGATGATCACGCGCTCTGCATCTTCTGCGCCATAATAGCTAAAGAGTTTGTATTCACGGCCCGTAATCTTAGAAACGGCAGCCATGTATTTTTCAACGATTCCAGGGATGGCATCGTAGTAAGGATTGCATACTTCACGGTGTGCGAAGAAGGTTTCAGGGTTCTCAGCCATACCACGAGCAACAGGATGCTCTGGAGTCAAGGCGCGGTTGCGGAACTCGCTCACCTTGTCCATCGGAACGAGCGGACGGATATCTTCCATGTCCATCTCTTCAATCTTCTGGTATTCGTGTGAGGTGCGGAAACCATCGAAGAAGTTGATGAAAGGAACGCGGCCGTCCAAGGCTGCCAAGTGTGCCACGGCGGAGAGGTCCATCACTTCCTGAACAGAACCTTCGCAGAGCATGGCGAAACCAGTCTGGCGGCAAGCCATCACGTCGCTGTGGTCACCGAAGATACAGAGCGAATGGGTGGCCAAGGTACGGGCTGAGACATGGAATACGCAAGGCAGCAATTCGCCGGCGATCTTATACATATTAGGGATCATCAGCAAGAGACCCTGAGAGGCGGTGAACGTCGTGGTCAGTGCGCCAGCTTGCAACGAACCATGAACGGCTCCGGCTGCACCACCTTCAGACTGCATTTCCTGAACGTGTACGGTGTCGCCGAAGAGGTTTTTGCGGCCTTGTGCCGCCCATTCGTCAACGTGTTCTGCCATTGGAGAAGATGGCGTAATGGGGTAGATGGCAGCAACCTCAGAAAACATGTACGCGATGTGCGCTGCGGCTTGGTTACCGTCACAAGTAATAAATTTCTTGTTTGCCATAAACTTTTTAGAATGTGCCATACTGGGTGTCTGCATGCCAGAAGTTGGAGCGTCGCGCACACCAGCGCTTTTCTCCCAACTCTCTCTGCAGGTGCCCACACGGCTTGTTAACTATGTAGAATTGTTATATCCGAATATCTTTGGAGGCGGACTTGTAGCTACCGACAAAACCAGCTCCCGCCAGGAGCCTTGTCTCTTCCCGCCGCTCACCAACCACGTTCAAACGTCAAAACGCTGACAACTGATGGAATAAGTAGGTGTTCAAAATTGGTTTATACTATCCATGTAGGGATAAGCCAGTTTAATATTGCCTTGCCGCATTCTTTTGCCCCTACAACTGTCTTTCATCAGTCACGTAGCCCGCTACGCTCCTTCTTCAAGACAGCTGTAGGAACAAAATAATACGACAATTCAATATAAACTAATTCTGAACACCTACTTATCATTCGTCGGCGACCTCTGTTCTTGCGTTCTTTGCTGCAAAGGTACTTACTTAGTTTTAATTTGCAAAATTGGCGTTGCAGAAAAATAAAGGGTTTTTCTAAAAAAACATTCTGCGGGGCGCAATGCACGAGAAAACCAAAGCTTTTGATCCAGTTTTCAAGCGACGATGTCCTCCACAAGCTTTTTTCTCCTCCCCTCATGCTCCTTTTCTCAACACGCCTCTCGCCTTTTCGATGATGGTGTCTATGCTCCGCGCATAATCTTCCGACGTGATGTCCACCGCCACATCGGGCGCAATGCCCAGTTCTGTATGTTGCATCTCGCGGTTGAACATCGGGCAGGCGGAGAAGCGCAGTGTCCATCCGTTGGGGAGCTCCGACACGAAGGGCATTCCCGAACCGCCGCCGGTCTGGTCGCCCACGATGGTGACATTGGGCAATCCTTTCAGGTACATCACAAAACTGTTGGCGGCGCTATACGTGCGCCGGTTTGTCAACACCGCCACGGGTTTCTGCCAACGCAAGCCCTCGAAGGGATCGAGATAGATGGCTTTTGGCGAGGAGAAATCGTCGTGTCCGCGCCCTGTCTTGTGACACATATAGCCGGCGAGGGTACGCTCATTCACGAAGAGCGAAGCGAGTTTTTCTGCCGAGGTCAGCATACCGCCGCCATTGCTGCGCACGTCAACGATGAGTCCGTCGCAGAGCGCCAGTGCCCGCATCATCTCGTGGAGGTTGCCGCTGCCAAACCCATTTTCAAACGAGGGACAACGCACGTAGCCGATGTTGTCGTCGAGGATGCGATACGACAAACCGGAAGTGATGGTGTAATCGGTGGTGCGTCCGAGATAGGCGCGGATGATGGAGTCGGAATAATTCATCGGATGGTTGTCAAACCATTCGCCGTAGCGCGATGTCCCCATAGCCGACGAGAGGTTGACATGCCCGTCACGGAGTTCACGCGTCAAGTCAGATAGCACCTCAAAGAGTTGCTGTCCCGTCAGTTTGTCATTGACTTGCAAAGCATACCGTCCGTGCACCTCGTCCCAATCAAGCCCATAGGCCTCTTTTTTATAGGAGAAAAAGCAGTAATGCTCGTCAAGCGTCTGCCAGAGCAACTCGAAATTGCCGCGCGGCGTGTTGTCGGGCACGTCTTCGGTGATGCAGGATGTCAAGAGAAGAGCAGACAACAATATGGAGAATATTTTTGGAAGATGTATCATACGAAGGTTTATAAGTAGGTGGCCTGAATTATTTTTTCACCATTACTAATCTCTGACGAGCCGTAGGCGTCGCGTATATCCAATCATAAACGTGTGGTTCCACGCATGATATTTCAGTCCGCCGAGATGGCTTTGCACGATGTCGGCCTGATACCCAACAGACACCTTTGCCCCGAGCACGGGGATGCGGCAAAGGGTTGTCCAGCGCAACGAGGGGGCATTGAAGGGATGGGTGACGCGCACGTTGTGGTCGGAATGCCCCAAGGAGAACATTTCGTAATACGACTGCCCGTAGGTGGGGGTAAACGCCAGACCGAGCAACGGGACGTCCATCTGCGAATTGACCGACCACTTCCGACGCCCCACGCGAAAAGCATAGTCGGCCGTCACTGAAGGTCCCACATGTAGCGCCACGCGCCCTTCTGCTGGGTTGTTGCCGCCGTTAAGACTGTAGGTGATGCCGCCACCAGCCTCAGCCTGTCCGCCAACTCCCAGGCGCAGCCCCGGCGCGGGGCGCCAGTTTCGGTGCCACGCCACGGCAGCCGTGAAGCGGCCGTCATAGAAATGGTTGTCTTTGGTTGGCGAAGCGGTGTAACTGCCCTGGGCCTGAAACCATCCCTGCACCGTCACCTTTCCACGCCCCCATCGCGCCAACCGTTCGGAACGGTGGGCCACGGAGAACGCCGGACCAGTATATTCAAGCGGCGAAAGATAGGTGGCGAGCACATTGGCATGCCCGGCAGCAAAAAGCCAGTCGTGAACGGACTCTCGCGTGGAGGTGCTGTCGGAAACAGACTGCGCCCGCAACATGGCGGGACTTGCCATCAGCATCACTACTGCAAAGCGCGTCAGATATTTCATATAAAAATCAAGTGTTCGAAAATAATGGTACTTCTTCTCCGGCCTGGCCGGATGCAACGACAAAGATACAACAAAAAACAGGCCGACATTCAAAATCTCTGGTTTTTTCCCCCACAAGCTAGGGTGTTCAATATCAAGAAAAGTCTCTGTGCGGTTTTGAGCCAAATAACATGGTAGTTGCGCTGCTGCCCCTGAAAGGGGCTCATATTCCAGGATAGGGGCTTGCCCCTATCTCCCGCCGCAGCTCATCGATTCTCGCTTCTGCCCCTGTAAGGGGCGCATATCGTTGGCGGGGCTTGCCCCGCAATAAGATTCGAGATATGAGCCCCTTACAGGGGCGAGGTTCATTAATCGGCCCCAAGAGGTAGGGGCAAGCCCCTACCCTAAATATGAGCCCCTTTCAGGGGCGCTGGCGCCACATTTCATTATTTCCCCAGCGCGTCCACGAAATTCGTTAATTCGTGTAATTCGTTGTTACGCCGTCCGAGGCCAAATATATTTCGTTGTAATACTGCCCCAAACATCTTTCGTTGTACACCCCGTCACGCCCCAGGTGCGCTCACGACATAAATCGTGCGCGTATAGGGCTGGATAACATTCGCGGCATTGACGATATTGATGGTCAGTCGGATGGTGGCCGTACCTTTCTTCGCCGTCCCGTCGGCCGCTTTCGCGATACTGCCGATGATCTCTCCCGTTACCGGGTCGAGCGTCGGTTTGACTTCGAGGATGCCGTTGGGGTCTGCCACGTCGATATGTGCATCTGCCACCTGCTTTTTGTCGTTCAGGTCAATCCATTTCTCTGGATTAGCACTATCGACATATTTATAGAGCGACGGACGGAGTTCGAAATCGCCGGGACGGGTGAACGTGACATAAAAATCGTCGTTCTGCTGCACGACAAACGGAGGATAACCGCCGATGGGAGCATAGGTGAATGCCTTGAGTTTGAGCACGTAGTCCGTCAAGTTGATTTTGACGTAGGCCACCGTATTGCGCGGGATGCACGACAACTGTATCAATGCCTTACGCTCGTCGTTGACCCATTGCCCCGCCGCGTTCTTACGCTGCATGAGGATGGTGAGGGGAAAGGACTTCATGGCATTGGTGGCCTCGCTGTCGTTGATATAAAAGTCGGGGAATTTGTGTGTGCCGTTGGCCGCTATCTCCTGACTTTCGTTGGGCTTGTCAGGCTTGGGGTAATGTACATAAGAACAGGTCTTATGGCTTGTTATTTGCTCAAAATTCGTCGTCACCAATCCGTTAGCGTCCAACGGTGGAAAGAGGTAGGTACACGAAGGTCTGGTGATGACCATACCCGTGTTATCTGTGATGTCGGCCGTTTCAATCCTCAAGATACGTATAGGCTGGGCCGTCTTGTTGTTGAACGTCATCTGCATTTTGGCAAGGAGGCGATAGAGCGAGAGCACAAGGGTCATATTGTTGTCGATGGTGTGTGTCTCCTTATTGGACATCGGGATGCCGCGGCCGCTGTTGCTGTTGACCAAGTCGAAACCGTTGTATTCGCAGGAGACCACCATATTGTCGACATTGCCATACTCATTTCCAAAGAATTTGAATTTGGGAAGAACATCGCCCACCTTAAACGTTACAGACAACATTGGTTTGTTATTATACATATTATTAACGCCATGTATTTCAAGGGATTTCACCTGACCTCCTTCCTCAAACGGCGTAAACTTCAAATTGGCAAAGCTATAGAACGTGTACTCACCCGTCTCGGTACTGATGGATGCCACTTGGTGTCTTTCGAAATCGTTGCCATCTTCGTTTATTACATGGTAAATATGTTCGACCGTTCTGTCCTTACACATCACGACATAGGCATCACGGATGAGGTCAGTGCCAGTACCATTTTGGGTGGTATTGTCGCGCACCTCTGCAACGGCGGCCGGTGTATCGTCAGCCTGCGGTTGCAGGAAATCGGCGGTGACCATATCGCGGCAGCCGAGGGAGAGGGTCAGGGTGACGCGTTGCTTCTCCGTCCCTGTCTGGTCGATGTCCGACGTACAGGAGCAGAGGAAAGAGAAAAGACTGAATATGAGAAGTGGAATATAACGTGTCATATTGATAGAGATTGGCGTCCCGCGAAGGGGACGGTGGTTCGAATTAATCGAAATGTTGCGGGGTAGGGTTGCGGGCGGCCTGCGCGGGCTGAAAGCCCAACAAGTCCGGAGC
>OHCL01000095.1_pt1 | contig 28615 bp, 19 predicted proteins | sample 1577591 | NCBI WGS metagenome assembly OHCL01 (sample SAMEA3879549, study PRJEB24766) | human gut metagenome | biome: human-associated habitat; feature: feces | place: USA | collected 1985/1987
CTATGGACAGCAGTTTTTGTGATGACCGGTTGCAACGAAGGGGAAAAAACAAATTTGAAGGAAAAGAAAAGTGCAACGGAGACAGAAATTCCTGATATGGGAAGGATTGCTGCAGGAGCATATTATATCGCAGTCCTGGATGACAAAAATAAAGTACACATTGCATGGAAGACGGATTATTTCTCTTATGCAGAAACAGAAAACACGGATTGGGGAGGTACTGTTCGTTTACTTAAAAATGAGGAATTTCCGATTGCTATGTCAGAAGATGGAAAAGTAATTGTTCCCGGAGGACAAAGTGCTGCAGAACTATGGAAGGCATGGCAGAATACTATGCAGGAGCTGCCGGCAGATGCAGTATTAGGGAGCCCCTTTTTGAACGATTATGAGAATGCAGAAGAGATAGGGGCATGGAAAGATCTTTATTTTGTGGCTGGTCAATATCCTAAGTGTATGGTCGGTGTATTGCAGGATGGAACATTATGCGGGGCAGGTATAGAAGAGGAATTACTGACAACAGTTTTACAATGGAAGGATATAAGAGAAGCTGCACTTTTGTATGGGGGAACAAAGATAGTGGCTGTTGACCAGGAAGACACTGTGTATGCGCAAGGCGTGGATGTGACTACATGGCCACATATCAGAACCATTGCAGCCGGCAAAAATATGTTTTTTGGATTGACGGAAAAAGGAGATGTGGTTCATACGGCGTTTGTTCTGGATGAAGATTATTCTACAGAACAAATGCACGATATTGTCTCTATTGCAGTGGGGTACGATTGCAAGAAAAATCAAGATGTCATATATGGAATCCGAAAAGATGGAAAAGTGGTTGACAACCTTGGCATGGAAATTCCCGGATTTGAAAATATGGCAGAGATTGATGTTACAATGTCAGATGCTGTCTTAGTAGGTTTGACACGGAATAACAAAATGATAGTAGGGGAAGGGGCGGACGAACATTTTTATACTTTAGCGAAAGAATATAACAATTAGAGGGTATCCGGGGGATTGACAATGCCGGAAAGCATCCATATCTTGCGAACGACGGCAGTGGCAATATGACGACAAAGCAATGTGAAGTAAGACTTTATAAATATCAAAAGATATACAAATGTGGATGCAACATGATTAAGAAAGATCCGGTTTATGGAGTAACCAAGCATATGTCTTGCCCACAAAAGTAGGAGAATGAAGTATGAGAAAAGGTGGAATTATTTTTCTGTATCTGATATTTGCATATATGCTTGTGATGACAGGGTGCGGCAGACAGGGAACTGTAATATCGGAAAATGCAGATGGACAGGATAATATTGCAGAAGAAACCTCCGTGGAAAAGGCAGCTGAGCTGACAACGGATATTTCCGTTTATTATACCTATCAGGAAACGGCAATCCCGGATGCCTGGAGTTCACTGCCCGATCCGGCAGAAGACAGTTATTACCGGGGCGTATTTATGGAATCCTGCAGGCGGAAAGCGGAACGCCGGTATACTGGTATGGAACGGGAGCGGGAGGAAAATTTTGCGTGAAGGATTTACTGTCGGGGGAGGCACTGGCGGAAGATCTTGCTCTTAATGGGAATAGCTTTGCGGCAGCACTTGCCACCGACGGAACTTTGTATATAGCGGACAAGGATGGGATTTACCGTTATGAAGAGGGGCTGCAATTACTTTATCCGTTAGGCGACGACTATCCTTTTTATAAAATATACGGAATGGAAATATCCGATGCCGGTGATATTCGTATGCTGGTGGAAATGGACAACAGTACGGTACTGCTTATCTTTGAAAAACAGGACAGTCCCGTAGACCGGGAAAAAGAAGAGATTACGATAGCTTTTCTTTTACGGCAGAGAGCGTTGGAAAAAAGCATCGCACGATTTAACAGACAAAGCAGCAAATATCATATAGAAACAACATACATAGAGGATCCTTTGTATGGTGATTATGCAGAGTATCAGAACAAGATCAAGATGGCAGTATCTACGGGAAAAGGTCCGGACATTCTGGGAAGTGATCTGGTTGCTGATGCAGAGCCTTATATAAAAAACGGTTATATAGAATGTGTGGATGATCTGGTACCTGCAGGGGAGAACTATACCCGGGCTGCATTTGAGAGCTGCTACATCAACGGAAAAATTTACGGAATTCCTTATGAATACAGCCTGAGATTTGCCGCCTACAATGCGGACATGGTAAAAGGGAAGAAAAGCATTACCTTAGAGGAATTAATGCATATAGTAGAGAATTCCGGAGCAAGTATTCTGCAACCGGGGCTCGGAGGAGTTGGCATTGTCTATTATTATGGATTGTACGATGAGGAAAATCCTACTTTTATTGACTGGGAAAAGGGAGAAAGCCATCTTACGGAACAACCGTTTCTGGAACTTCTTGCCTTTGCAAAGAAGTATGCAGATACGGGGGAATATGGGGATAATGAGGCAGAGCTTTTAGGAAAGGGAACAGCATTCGCCATGGCTGTAAACATGGAAGAATTTTCCGAATGGGACAATGCTTATCGTAATTTCAATGGTAAAGCCGCTATGACAGGCTATCCGCGAAGCAAGGGGAACGGCTATTATCTGGCAGGAAAAGAACTTTATCTGAATGCAGGTTCGGCACATAAGGAAGGGGCCAAAGAATTTTTGAGATATCTGCTTTCGGAGGAAGAGCAGGTATTGTATGCGGGGTATGACAGATATGCAGAAATGGAGAGAGAGTCCGACGGGACATCTTCACAAATATTTACCGGAAACCGTTGCCGGTTTCCGGTAAACAGGGCCGCACTGGATGTTATTGTTGAGAAGAAAAAGGAAGAGGATAAGAGTTTATATGTTTCCGATGAAGACGGCAACTTTCATAAAAAGGAACCGATAGATGAGGAACAGATAAAACAGTTCTATTATATAGTAGAAAATGCCCATCCGGCAAATGTGAAGGCATCGGCACTGTATGATATTTTAGATGAGGAACTGACACCGTATTTTGCAGGAGATGTTTCGGCTGAAAAGGCGGCAGAACGACTCCAGAACAGAGTACAACTTTACCTTAATGAGAGGTAAAAAGTGGATGGTGAATTCATAGGTTGCTGAAAACGAAAGCGGGGCCGTCTGCCGTATACGCGGCAGACAGCCCTGCTTTCTTGTAATCAAATATAGATTGAGGTATAAAATGCCGCCGGCAGAGCATGAAAAAAGGGGGAGTGAATCAGATGGGGTACTGATTATCAAAACAAGCCCTGCATAACGGCAAATTATCGGACATAGCAGACAGATCCTCTAATTTCATATAGCCCAGAGAATCGGCGCCGATGCGCCGGGCTATTTCTTCGGGACTGTTGTCTGCGGCGATCAGCTCCTTATTACTCGGAACGTCGGTTCCGTAATAACAAGGATACAAAAAGGGAGGGGAGCTGATCCGCACATGAACACTAACGGCACCGGCCTTTTTCAGTAGGGTAATCAGGCCTGCAATGGTGGTGCCTCTGACGATAGAGTCATCAATCAGTACCAGACGTTTTCCGCGGACAACCTCGGGCAGCACACTCAGCTTCATGTGAACGGCAGACTCCCGTTCTTTCTGGGTTGGCTTGATAAAGGTTCTGCCCACATAACTGTTTTTGTAAAAGGCAAGCCCAAAGGGAATGCCTGACTCCTGGGAATAACCGATGGCGGCGGTAAGACCGGAATCGGGGACACCTACGACTAAATCCGCATCCACCGGGTAAGACTGCGCCAACAACCTGCCGGCTTTGATACGGGAGTTGTAAACGGAGATGCCGTCCATACAGGAATCCAGTCTGGCAAAATAAATATATTCAAAAATGCAGTGAGCGTGTTTACATTGGCAAAGGCTCCTGTCAGAAGAAATTCCGTCTTTGGTGATGCTTATGATTTCGCCCGGCTCAATGTCCCGGACAAATTCCGCATCAATGGCGTTTAAGGCACAGCTTTCCGAGGAAAGAATGTATTCCTTTCCGCGCCTGCCTAAACACAAAGGTTTGAGTCCCAGAGGGTCGCGGATACCGATAATCTTCCGGGGGCTCATGACAATCAGGGCATAACCGCCCTTTAAGAAACCGGCTACTTTGGTAACCGCTTCTTCAATGGTACCGCACTTGGTTCTTTCCTTGGCAATCAGATAGGCAATGACTTCCGAATCGGTGGTGCCGCGGAAAATGGCACCTTCCTTCTGCAGACTGTCCCGAAGTTCGGCGGCATTCTTGATATTGCCGTTATGAACAAGGGCAAGTGTACCTTTCAGATAATTTAAGATCAGAGGCTGCGCATTTTCAATGCAGCTCTGACCGGTGGTGGAGTACCGGACATGGCCGATACCGATATTTCCTGTAAGGGTATCCAGGGTCTCTTTGTGAAAGACTTCACTGACAAGTCCCATTCCCTTATGATGATAAATATTCCCCATAGGACCGTCGGTATCGCACAGAGCCATACCGGCGGATTCCTGACCCCTGTGCTGGAGAGCACAGAGGCCGTAATACAGGGAATGTTTTGCGTCTTTATTATCGGGTGTAAATATTCCGAACACACCGCATTCTTCATGCAGTTTATCGTCATCCGCCAGACTATACATAGAACAGCATCTCCTCGTAGGAAGGGTAAGGTAAAAATTCTTTCGGAAGTTTAACTTCTGCCTTATCGGCTACGGCACGGATATCGTCCATATCCTTGATGATGGTGTCATGGTAGAAGAAGGAAGCCTTTGTGTTGTCGGTAAGACCTTCTGCTTCTGCAGTATCGGCAGCCAGCTTCTCGGATAAGGTGTAGAGGCTTTCGTAAGCAGCGGACATATCCTTTAACAGAGCAGTTTCAGCGGTGCAGGGTAAATCGGCAACAGCTTTCTTATCTGCAATGGAGCTGCTTAAGGTGTCGGTGTAATGAAGCAGTGCCGGCATGAACTGCTGCTCAACCATGCTGTAAAGGGTCTTTGCTTCAATATGTATGGTCTTTACATAGTTCTCAAGAAGGATTTCGTATCTGGAACTGATTTCCGTTTCTGTATAAATGTGATGGGAAGTAAAGAGCTTTACATTCTTCTCAGCCTTGAATACAGGAAGAGCTTCCGGAGTGGACTTTAAGTTGTAAAGACCACGCTTCTCAGCTTCAGCAACCCATTCATCGGTATAGCCGTTGCCGTTAAAGATAATTCTCTTGTGGGCAATAACGGTATCCTTGACTAACTTGCGGACAGCGGCATCCATTTCATCAGCGGGAACATCCTTCAGGATTTCGTAGAACTGGGAAAGAGCCTCTGCTACAGCGGTATTTAATACAATGTTGGGACCTGCTACGGAAATAGAAGAGCCTAACATACGGAATTCAAATTTGTTGCCGGTGAAGGCAAACGGTGAAGTACGGTTTCTGTCGGTGGTATCCTTGAAGAAATGAGGAAGTACGGCAGCACCGGTATCCATGGCAATACGCTGCTTGGAATCGAAGAAGGTACCTTTTTCGATGGCGTCCAGTACTTCGGTCAGTTCATCACCGAGGAATATGGAAACGATAGCGGGCGGTGCTTCGTTTGCACCGAGTCTGTGGTCGTTTCCTGCACTTGCTACGGAAAGACGAAGCAGATCGGCATACTCATCAACAGCCTTGATAACGGCGGTTAAGAATACAAGGAACTGGGTGTTCTCAGCGGGAGTACGGCCAGGCTCCAACAGGTTTGCACCGGTGTTGGTAATCATGGACCAGTTGTTATGCTTACCGCTGCCGTTGATGCCGTCGAAGGGCTTTTCATGTAAGAGGCAGACATAACCGTGACGGTCTGCAACCTCCTTCATCATTTCCATGGTGAGCTGGTTGTGGTCAACCGCTACGTTTGCGGTATCGAAAACGGGTGCTAATTCATGCTGGGAAGGAGCAACCTCGTTGTGCTTGGTCTTGGCGGGAATGCCTAATTTCCAAAGCTCTTCGTCCAGATCCTGCATGTAAGCGGCTACACGGGGCTTCAGGGCACCGAAGTAGTGGTCTTCCATTTCCTGTCCCTTAGGAGGAAGGGCACCTAACAGGGTTCTGCCGGTGAAGATCAGGTCTTTACGTTTCTTATAATCTTCCTTATCAATTAAGAAGTATTCCTGTTCGGGACCTACGGTGGTGGAAACACCGGTTACATCAGCCTTACCGAGTAAGTGAAGAACCTTGCAGGCCTCTTTGCTTAATGTTTCCATGGAACGGAGCAGAGGAGTTTTCTTGTCCAGTGCCTCGCCGCTGTAGGAACAGAAAGCGGTAGGAATATAAAGGGTGGTATCTTTAATGAAAGCGGGAGAGGTAGGGTCCCATGCGGTATAACCTCTTGCCTCAAAGGTGGCGCGTAAGCCGCCGGAAGGGAAGCTGGAAGCATCGGGCTCGCCCTTTACTAATTCCTTGCCGGAGAAGTCCATGATGACCTGTCCATCCCCTGTCGGGCTGATAAAGCTGTCATGCTTTTCTGCGGTAAATCCTGTCATAGGCTGGAACCAGTGGGTGAAATGAGTAGCACCGTTTTCAACGGCCCATTCTTTCATTGCTACTGCAACCGAGTTGGCTACATCCAACTCCAAGTGTGTACCATTTTCAATTGTTTTGCGGAGTGCCTTATAGATATCCTTGGGCAGCTTATCACGCATGATCTTGTCGTTGAATACCAGGCTTCCGTAGAGTTCGGGAATGCTCTTTGCCATAATGTTTTCTCCTTTCGAAATACAAAAAAGGCACTTCGGAGGAGTTCTCCAAAGCGCCTTTGCTTTTTATGTTTCGTAGTATGCACCCTGCTTCTGAAAATGTCAAGAACTTTTTTTGCAAAAAAAATAAAAAAAAGTACTTTACAAAAAAGAAAGCCTATTATACAATCAACTTTATAAAATTTTACACGCAGGTTTGAAAGACAAAGGCGTCTTGGAACGGGTTTTCGTTTCTTCTATAGAAAGAGCGAAAGCGGGAAGTTCCGGGATGCCTTTTTTGTTTCAATAGGAAATTTCGTTGAAGTTCAATAAGCCATACCTGCAAAAATGGGGAAAATTCTCATAAAAAGGCGAGGAGGAAATCAGTATGGAAAACAAAGAAGCCGGATTGTATGACAGCAATTTTGAGCATGACAACTGCGGTATTGGCGCTATCGTCAATATACATGGTAAGAAAAGCCACATGATCGTGGATGATGCTCTGAAAATTGTAGAACATCTGGAGCATCGTGCCGGAAAGGACGCAGAAGGAGAAACCGGTGACGGCGTCGGTATATTGACCCAGGTGCCGCATCATTTCTTTCAGAAGGTCTGCAAGGAGGCAGGCATCGCAATAGGAAAAGAAAGAGAATACGGCGTAGGCATGTTCTTCTTTCCCCAGAACGAATTAAAGTGCGGCCAGGCGAAGAAGATGTTTGAAATCATTGTAAAAAAAGAAGGCATGGAATTCTTAGGCTGGCGTGAAGTGCTGACCGTACCGGAGGTGCTGGGCAAGAAAGCCAGATCCTGCATGCCCGCTATTTACCAGGGCTTTATCAAAAGACCCGCAGGTATCGGCAGTGACCTTGACTTCGACAGAAAGCTGTATGTGGTAAGAAGAGTGTTTGAGCAGAGCAACGACAACACCTATGTTCCTTCCTTATCCTGCAGAACGATTGTATATAAAGGAATGTTTCTGGTAGGACAGCTCCGTACTTTCTTTAAGGATTTACAGGATGAGTCCTATACCACCGCCATTGCCATGGTGCATTCCCGTTTCTCCACCAACACCAATCCGAGCTGGGAAAGAGCGCATCCGAACCACTTTATCGTACACAACGGTGAAATCAATACTATTAAGGGCAATGTGGACAAGATGCTTGCCCGGGAAGAAACTATGCATACCGATACCTTTGACCCGGACGACATGAGCAAGGTACTGCCGGTTATTCATAAGGACGGTTCCGACTCCGCCATGCTGGATGCCACTCTGGAATTTCTGGTAATGAGCGGTATGCCCCTGCCTCTGGCAGCCATGGTTTTAATTCCGGAGCCCTGGTCCCACAACGACACCATTTCCAAGGAATGCCGCGATTTCTACCAATATTATGCAACCATGATGGAACCCTGGGACGGCCCGGCTTCCATTCTTTACTCTGACGGCGATGTGATGGGCGCCGTACTGGATAGAAACGGCCTGCGTCCTTCCCGTTATTATGTCATGGATGACGGCAGACTCATCCTTTCTTCCGAAGTGGGCGTGCTGCCTCTGGAAGAAAGCCATACATTAAAGAAAGAACGTCTTCATCCCGGCAAAATGCTCTTAATCGATACCGTAAAGGGCAAGATTTTCACGGATGAAGAAATTAAGGAAACCTACGCGCACAAGGAGCCTTACGGTGAATGGCTGGACAGCAACCTGATTTCCCTGCGGGAGTTAAAAATTCCCAACAAGATGGTACCTTCCTACACACCGGAGGAGCGTGCCCGTCTGCAGAAGGCATTCGGTTACACCTACGAAGAATACCATGACGGTATCTGCAGCATGGCACTGAATGGTTCCGAGCACATCGGTGCCATGGGTGTGGATACGCCGCTTGCCGTACTGTCCAAGGAATACCAGCCGCTGTTCGGTTACTTTAAGCAGATGTTTGCGCAGGTAACGAACCCGCCCATTGATGCGGTACGTGAAAAAATCGTAACCTCCACCACCATTTATGTGGGCAAAAACGGTAATCTGTTGGAGGAAAAGCCGGAGAACTGCCATGTACTCAAGATTGAAAATCCCATTCTGGCAGATTTGGATTTATTGAAAATCGAAAATATGAACAAGCCCGGTTTCCAGGTAGAAAAGGTTTCCATCCTGTTCTACAAGAGCACCCCGTTCCAGAGAGTGCTGGACCATCTGTTCGTAGAAGTGGACAAGGCCTACAGAAAGGGCGCCAACGTGCTCATCCTTTCCGACAGAGGTGTGGACGAAAACCATGTGGCACTGCCATCTCTTTTAGCGGTGGCAGCTGTTCACAGACATCTGGTACAGACCAAGAAATGTACCGCCATGTCTCTTATTCTGGAGTCCGCAGAACCGAGAGAGGTGCATCATTTTGCCACCCTGCTTGGCTATGGCGCCAGCGCTGTCAACCCGTATTTAGCACATGCCACCATCGGGGAGCTGATAGAAGAGGGACTTTTGAACAAGGATTATTACGCAGCCGTTGCAGACTACGACAACGCCATTCTGCAGGGCATTGTAAAGATTGCGTCCAAGATGGGCATTTCCACCATCCAGTCCTATCAGGGCAGCCAGATTTTTGAAGCCATCGGTATTTCCAGGGAAGTAACCGAGAAATATTTCACCGGTACGGTCAGCCGTATCGGCGGTATCACACTGGAAGATTTAGCCGCACAGACCGATGCCCAGCATTCCAAGGCATTTGACCCTCTGGGCTTACAGACGGACTACAGCTTAGCCAGTGTGGGACGCCACAAGATGAGAAGCGGCGGCGAAAAGCACCGTTACAATCCTGCGACCATCCATATGCTGCAGCAGTCCACAAGAGAAGGGGACTACGGAAAATTTACCGAATATACCACAATGGTGGATGCGGAGGATACCGGTTATTTAAGAAGCCTGCTTGACTTTAACTACCCGGAGGAAGGCATTCCCCTTTCCGAAGTAGAAAGCGAAGAGTCCATTGTAAAGCGTTTCAAGACCGGTGCGATGTCCTACGGTTCCATTTCCGAGGAAGCCCATACCACACTTGCCATTGCCATGAACCATCTGCACGGCAAGTCCAACAGCGGCGAAGGCGGTGAAAGCGACGAAAGACTGGCAACGGCAGGAACCGACCACGATAGAAGCTCTGCCATCAAGCAGGTAGCCAGCGGCCGTTTCGGCGTTACCGAACGTTATTTACTGAGTGCCAAGGAAATCCAGATTAAAATGGCGCAGGGTGCAAAACCCGGGGAAGGCGGTCACCTGCCTGCCGGAAAGGTTTACCCCTGGATTGCCAAGACCAGACATTCCACACCCGGTGTGAGCCTGATTTCCCCGCCCCCTCATCATGATATTTATTCCATTGAGGATTTGGCACAGCTTATTTACGACTTAAAGAATGCCAATAAAAATGCAAGAATTTCCGTAAAATTAGTTTCCGAAGCAGGTGTCGGCACGGTTGCGGCAGGTGTTGCCAAGGCAGGTGCGCAGGTTATCCTGATTTCCGGTTATGACGGCGGTACCGGTGCGGCACCCCTAAGCTCCATCCACAATGCCGGCCTTCCCTGGGAGCTTGGTCTTGCGGAAGCACATCAGACCCTGATTTCCAACGGCCTGCGTCACAGAGTTATCGTGGAAACCGACGGTAAGCTGATGAGCGGCAGGGACGTAGCCATTGCCGCGTTGCTTGGCGCAGAGGAATTCGGCTTTGCAACTGCACCCTTAGTTGTCATGGGCTGCGTCATGATGCGTGTATGTAACCTTGATACCTGCCCCATGGGCGTTGCTACTCAGGATCCCAAGCTTCGTGCCAGATTTACCGGCAAGCCCGAATATGTGGAGAACTTTATGCTCTTCATTGCCAGACAGCTCCGGGAATATATGGCAAAATTAGGTGTCCGCACCGTGGAAGAAATGGTGGGCAGAACCGATTTGTTAAAGACAAAAGAACATCTGACGGACAGAGAGGCAAAGTTAGACTTAAGCGCTATCTTAAAGCAGTCCGGCAATGCCGCTTTCAATCCGGCGCAGGTGTATGATTTTGCCTTGAATAAAGTAAAGGATGAAACTGTACTTCTGAAACAGAAGAAGGTAAAGGAAGCCCTGGAAAACGGCACTCCCGCCAGAGTTTCCATTGAACTGACCAATACCGACCGTACCTTCGGTACCCTGCTCGGCGCGGAAATGTGCCGCAGATACCCGGAAGGCATGCCGGAAGATACCATTACCGTGGCATGTACCGGTGCCGGCGGACAGAGCTTCGGCGCCTTCATTCCGAAGGGACTTACGCTTGACCTCTGCGGCGACTCCAATGACTACTTCGGCAAGGGCTTATCCGGCGGTAAGCTGATTGTGTATGCGCCCAAGGATGCCGCTTATGAAACCGAGGAAAACGTTATCATCGGTAACGTGGCGCTTTACGGCGCTACCTCCGGTGAAGCGTATATAGCGGGCATGGCGGGCGAACGTTTCTGCGTCCGTAACTCCGGTGCCGTAGCGGTAGTCGAAGGCGTCGGTGAGCATGGCTGCGAATACATGACCGGAGGACGTGTGGTAGTGCTCGGCCCTACCGGCAAGAACTTTGCAGCCGGCATGAGTGGCGGTATTGCCTATGTACTTGATGACCAGAACTGCTTATACAAAAATCTGAACAAGGAAATGGTTCTCATGGAAAAGGTGGACAACAAGGCAGATGAAGAAGAGCTTCTGCATATGATTGAAAACCACACCAAAGCAACCGGTTCTTTAAAGGGTGCGGAAATCTTAAAGCATTTTGAAGAATACCTGCCCAAGTTCAAGAAGATTATTCCTGGTGATTACAAGCGCATGCTCCACCTCTCCGCACAGTTTGAGGAACAGGGCATGGGCAAGGAAGAGGCACAGATTGAGGCCTTTTATGTAAGCGTAGGAAAGGCATAAGGAGGGAAGGAACAATGGAAAGCATCGAAGAAAGAATAAAGAATTTTGAGGAATTTCATGATGTGGCACCTGTGGAAGAGGCAAAAAAACAGGCAGACAGATGTATGGACTGCGGCGTTCCTTTCTGCCAGGCGGGTATGATGATTGCGGGCATGGCGTCCGGCTGTCCCCTGCACAATCTGATACCGGAAGTAAACCAGCTTGTCCACAGCGGCAGAATGGATCAGGCATACAAGAGACTGGCAAGTACCCACAGCTTCCCGGAATTTACCGGAAGGGTCTGCCCGGCGCTCTGCGAAGCAGCCTGCACCTGCGGCGTGCATGCGGCTCCCGTATCCACGAAAGCCAATGAAAGAACCCTGATTGAATATGCATATGCCAACGGTCTTGTGGAAGAAAAAGAACCGGGTGTGCGTACCGGCAAGACGGTAGCCATCGTAGGAAGCGGTCCTTCCGGACTGGCGGCTGCCCAGCTCTTAAACAGAAGAGGCCACAAGGTAACCGTTTTTGAAAGAAGCGACAGACCGGGCGGACTGCTCCGCTACGGCATTCCCAATATGAAGTTAGACAAAAAGGTCATTGACCGGAGAGTGGATTTACTTACTAAAGCCGGTGTGGAATTTCGCTGCGGTATAAATGTGGGCGTGGATGTGACGGCGGAGGAACTGACGCAGCAGTATGACAGCGTGATTTTAGCCTGCGGTGCATCCCATCCCCGTGACATTTCCGTACCCGGCAGGGATGCGGAAGGCATTTACTTTGCTGTGGACTTCTTAGGCAAAGTAACGAAAACCTTACTGGACAGCGATTTTTCCAAGGTGCCTTACGAGCTGGCAAAGGGAAAACAGGTTCTGGTTATCGGTGGTGGCGACACCGGCAACGACTGCGTGGGAACGGCAATCCGTCTGAAGGCGGCAGGCGTTACCCAGTTAGAGATGATGCCCCAGGCACCGCTTACCAGAGCGGAAAGCAACCCCTGGCCCGAATGGCCGAAGGTCTGCAAGACGGACTACGGTCAGGAAGAAGCCATTTTCGTATTCGGCAAGGACCCGAGAGTGTACCAGACCACGGTAACGGAATTTATCAAGGACGAAAAGGGACATGTGAAAGCAGCCAGAACAGTAGAACTTGCGCCCACGAAGGATAAAAAGACGGGCAGGATGCTGATGAAGCCCATTGAGGGTACGGAAAAGGAAATCCCGGCAGATTTAGTGCTGATTGCCGCCGGTTTCTTAGGCAGTGAAGAATATGTGACCAAGGCTTTTCAGGTGGATGTGAACGAGAGGACCAATGTGAAAACGGCACCCGGCTCCTATATGACCAGCCGGGACAAGATATTCTGTGCCGGTGATATGCACAGAGGACAGTCCTTAGTGGTATGGGCGATTGCGGAAGGCAGAGCCGTTGCCAGACAGGTGGATGAATACCTGATGGGTTACTCCAATCTGTAAAAAAAAGAGGGCATGTGAGAAAGGAAAACTCCCAAAATTTCGGGAACTTCCTTTCGCACATGCCCTTTATGTATGTTCTTTTACAGCAGCATCTTTCAGCACAGCTTACTCCGCCTTTTCAAAGCTTAACATGGAGAAGGCTTTGGAAGCTGCTTCTTCGGAAGCCCGGCTGGCAAGCAGGACTCCGGTTTTGGCGCCGTCAATGTCCACAATAAAGTTGTGCTCCATGCCGGTTTCCCCGTCGTATTCATAATATAAATAAGTAATACCACCGGTGCTTTTATCCTCTAAAACCGTGGCATCCGGGTCGGCATCCACGACTTCCCGGTAGGAGTCGGTATAGCCCTCTAAAAGGAAAATGCCGGTCAGAATATCGTTGCCGTCCTTGTCGGAAACGGTGAATTGTCCGTTTTCCTGGCTTAAATCATAGCCTTCTTTCACATTTAAGGTCACTTCGATCTGTTCCCCCGTACTGACATTAAAAGTATAGGATTTGTTGGCGTAGGTGGAGCAGGCACACAGGAAAAATACGGACATAAGAAGCAGAAGGGATAAGTACTTTCTTGTTTTTTTCATGGAAATCTCCTTTTTACATTTTTTTATAATAATATCAGCATAACACGGGACGCCCCAAAATGCAAAAGATTGCATGCAATATATGGAAGCAAAATTTTGTTGCAAAATATTGCTTGTAAGTTTCATTGACAAATGACAGGGAAGCCTTTAAAATTAAGCATTAGCAAAGAGGGAACCGGTATGAAAAAGAAGATAGGGATACATATCGCCATGGTGGTCTGTGCCGCAGTTTTCCTGTTTTCGGCAGGCAAAATTGTATGGACGCTGGCGGAACAATATAAAGAGGATAAGGCATTCTCGGATTTAGCCGCCAAGCTTTCCGAAGTCTCCGGATTTTCGGGGGAGGAAACAGACAGTTCGGACGTGCAGAATACTTCCGGTGCAGAGAACGGAAACACCGGCGAGGACGGAGCAGGGGACGGAAGTGCAGCGGAGACAGCCACGGGGACTGCTTCGGCGCCCAAAGAAAAGGTGGCAGGAAAACCGAGAACGGTCATGGAAACGGATGCAGCCACCGGGATGCTGGTTCCGTATCTGCCCTTTTATGAGGAAAATCCGGATTTTTACGGCTGGATCTGCATAGACGGCACCAAAGTAAATTATCCGGTGATGTATACGCCCACGGATCCGGAATATTATCTGCGGAGAGCATTCGACGGTTCGGAAGCCCGGAGCGGTACGCCCTTTTTGGATGCTTCCTGCACGGAAGAGGGCAATCTGTATGTGGTATACGGGCACCGCATGAAGAACCGCACCATGTTCGGCACCCTGCCTTATTACGAGAAGAGGGACTACTGGGCAGAGCATCCGTACATTTATTTTGATACCTTATACGAGCAGGGGACCTATGAAATCGTGGCTGCCTTCTACAGCAAGATTTACGAAGAGGGCGAGGCGGGATTCCGTTATTATCAGTATAAAAGTTTAACGGATGAACAGACCTTTGCAGACTTTAAGAAAGGGGTTGAAAAATCAGCCCTGTATAAAACCGATGAAGAGCTTATGTTTGGGGATAAGGTCCTGCTGTTATCCACCTGCAGCTACCACACAAATGAGGGAAGATTTGTGGTGGTGGCGAAAAAACTGACGGAAGAGTAACAGACCTCCGAAACAACCCGGGGTAAGGACCCTGGCACTGTGTGAAAGGAAAAAATGAAAAAGATTGTGATTATAGGAGCCGGACCGGCGGGTCTTACTGCCGGTGTGGAAATTTTGCGGAAAAATTCTCAGTATCAGGTCGTAATATTGGAAGAAAGCGGGTTCATGGGCGGTATTTCCAAAACAGTAAATTGTGACGGAAACCGTATGGATATGGGCGGTCACCGCTTTTTTACCAAAAATAAAAGGGTTATGGACTGGTGGAAGGACATGTTGCCCGCCGATTTTTTGGTGCGGAAAAGGGTGTCCCACATCTATTATCAGAAGCATTTCTTTGACTATCCGGTCAAAATGAATTTCACAACGATTAAAAATTTAGGACTTGTGACCATGCTGCAGGCAGGCTTCAGCTACTTGAAATCCTGCGTCCGGAAACGGAAGGAAAATTCTCTGGAGGATTTTTATATCAACCGTTTCGGGAAAAAACTGTACAGCATTTTTTTTGAAGGATATACGGAAAAACTGTGGGGACGGCATCCCTCGCAGATATCACCGGATTGGGGTGCCCAGCGGGTAAAGGGACTCTCGGTTTCGGCGGTCATAAAGGATATGCTCGGCAAGGTTCTCCACGGCAGAAAAAGAGATGTGGAAACCTCTCTTATTGAGACTTTTTATTATCCGAAATACGGTCCCGGACAGATGTGGGAGGCGGCAGCGGAAACATTCAAATCGCTTGGCGGGGAGATTTGGTGCGGCTGCAAAGTAACAGGACTCATACAGGCAGACGGCAGAATAAGCAGGGTTTCCTATGAGCAGAACGGGGAAACAAAGTACCTGGAGCCGGACACCGTTTTTTCCGGTATGGCGGTAAAGGATCTGGTGGCAGCCATGAACGATGTGCCCGAAAGGATTGGAAAAATTGCTTCCGGACTGCCTTACCGGGATTTTGTGACGGTCGGGCTTTTGGTGGATAAGGCATCCGTAAAAAAGGTATCTTATGGGAAAAAGAATTTCGGTAAAAAGAGGAAAACGGCATTGCTTCCGGACTGTTGGATTTATGTGCAGGAGCGGGCGGTAAAAATGGGCCGCATACAGATATTTAACAACTGGTCGCCCTATCTGGTAAAGGATGCGGAGAACACCGTCTTTCTGGGGCTGGAGTATTTCTGCGAAGAAGGGGACGCTATGTGGAACATGTCCCCGGAAGAATGGCGGAATTTCGGCAGAAAAGAACTGATACAGATGGGCATTCTTTCTTCCGGTGCAAAGGTTCGTCTGTTCCATTGTGAAAAGGTGAAAAAGGCATATCCCGCATATTTTGACACGTATGCGGAAATGCCTAAGCTGCGCCGGTGGCTGGACGGCATCGGAAATCTTTACTGCATCGGCAGAAACGGACAGCACCGGTACAACAATATGGACCATTCCATGCTGACGGCCATGACGGCGGTGGATTGTCTGTTCGATGAAAAGAAGGACAGAAAGGCCATATGGCAGGTCAATACAGAGAAGGAATACCATGAAGAAGGGTGAGGGAAAGTAAGAATATGCTTTCATGTTTTATTGCGGTAATTGTATTTTGCGTCCTGTTCTGGGTTACTTACCTGACCTGCAAGAAAAAAGGACCGGTGGAATTTTCCCGGGGAGAAATTCTGCTGTTTTACATAGCTACCCGGATAGTTCCGCTTTTTATGTTACAGACAAGAAGCAGCCGGAACCTGCTTTGTCTGTCAACGGAATGGATGATTTTAGGACTCCTGTATTTTTATATCAGCCGCAGACGGACAGCGTCTGCACAGAAAAGGGCGCTTGCGTTTTATCTGTTTCAGCCGGGAATTTCCTGCTTTATTCTTTCCGGCAATCTGAAAGCCATGTACCTGACCATGTTTGTACTGACGGTGCTTTGCATGGCGGACAGACTGCTTCAGAAAAAGAACATCGGAAGGGAGGCTTTTTTGCCGGAGTATCTATACGGCGGTGCCGGACTCTTCCTCTGGAATATTGCCACGCAGATTTTTTTGCAGCACGGCAGGGATGTGGGAAATGTGGAAAATATCCCGGTGGCATATATTTTTTCGGTATGTCTTATGGGAATGGCGGTTGTGACGGCGCTGGTGCGGGCGCTTGGCGCCCCGGATGCGGAGGAGCAGCCCGCTGCGGCAACCACACAGACTGCTGCGGCAGCGGGACAACCCGATACGGCAGTGACACTGCCTGCCGCAGCAGTGGAACCTGCAATCCAGGATGTCAGTGACGGTGGGCGGGAACAATCGGCGGCAGCGCTTACACAGACATATGCAGCTGCAAACAGCCGCCTTACGGCAAGGGATTTTTTCTGCATGGCGGCGTTTACCCTGATTTTCGGCATCTGTATCTTTTACCGGCTGGGCAGCCTGCATACCCCGGAAACCTTTGAAACCATAAAGGTGGGGGAAGTGGGAGAAAATGAAATTGTCCTGCAATTTGACGGAGAACAGCCGATTTCCGGAATTTCCGTTTATCTGGGCTATAAGGGAAAGCGGGAAATTTCGTTTTCGGTATATGACAGGAGTACCGATACCTGGGAAATTGTAAAGAGCCGGTACTCGGTGGAGAGTGCGTTTTGCTGGAATAACGTAGAGATTGACCGGACGGTATCTTCCCTGGGAATGGTTCTCATGGAGGATAAGGCACAGATTATGGAAATCGTCTGTCTGGATGATGCGGGAGAGCCGGTTCTTCCCGCCAATGCGGCGGATTATCCGCAGCTTTTTGATGAACAGGAATTGTTTATCAGGGAACCGACTTATTATGATGAAACCATGTTTGATGAAGTATACCACGGCAGGACGGCTTATGAATTCCTGCACGGGCTTTCCATCTATGAAAACACGCACCCGCCTCTGGGAAAAAGCATTATTTCCATAGGAATTGCCCTGTTTGGCATGAATCCCTTCGGCTGGCGTTTTATGTGTGCCCTGTTTGGAACACTGTTAGTCCCGCTTATGTACCTGTTTGCCCGGAAAATATTTTGCAGGACGGACATCGCCTGTCTTTCGGCGGTACTTTCAGGGACAGCATTTATGAATACGACATTGTCTCGGATTGCCACCATTGATATTCTGGTTGCGTTCTTTTCGATGCTCATGTTTTTTTGCATGTACGGCTACACACAGGCGCTTTCAGAAAACAAACCGATGTGGCAGCAGAGACTCTGGCTTCTTTCCGGAGGTATTTCCATGGGACTTGCCGTTGCCATCAAGTGGACGGGAGTGTATGCGGCAGCAGGTATTGCTGTTTTGTTTTTCTGGTTTCTGCTTGAACACATCGGAGGGATAAAGGGAATAAAGGAACACAGGAGTTTCCTTGTGAAAACAGGTCTGTGGTGTGTGCTTTGTTTTATCGTTATACCTTTTGGCATTTACACACTTTCCTACCTGCCCTTTGTAAAGGCTTATCCGGACAAGGGACTTTTCGGGCATATGATTGCCAATGCCGCGCTGATGCTTAGTTATCACAGCAGCTGCGTGTTTGACCATCCGTATTCCTCGGAATGGTATCAGTGGCTCTACGGAAGCAAACCGCTTGCCGACAGCAGGGTGTATTTTGCGGACGGCACCGTCAGCGTGGTAATGACCTTCTTAAATCCGCTGCTTGCCGTAGGCGGGCTTATCGCACTGCTTCACCAGTTTTATCTGTGGAAAAGAAAACACTGCCGCAGGGCGCTGTTTTTAATCATTGCCTATGCGTCCATGCTTCTGCCATGGCTTTTCGTACACCGGACGGTTTTTGTTTACCAGTATTTTATCAGTTCGCTTATTTTAGTACCGATGATTGGAAACTCCGTATCCGTAAGCAGGCACAGAAAAAGAAACATACTGGTTCTTTCGGGCATCAGCATTGCACTGTATGTTCTGTATTATCCGGTGCTTACGGGGCAGAGCATCCGTGTGGATTTTGTAAATCAGGTACTGGAAGTGCTGGCTGACTGGAATATTGCTTAGGAGGGAGGACGCTATGAAAACATCTTTCAAAAAAGCTTTGCTTTATACAGGTGTCCTGCTTTTTGTCCTGCTTTCTTATCTTATAAGCAGGGTTTTACGGTTGGAACAAGGAACCGTCCGGTATGTGCGGTATGCCAACCTTTTGTTTCAAATTTCGGGTGTGGTTATTCTGCTGCGGGACTGCCTGCGGAAAAAGGAAAAGAATACCTACACGGAAGAACAGATTACAGGTCTTATTCTTTCCATGGGAATTTTCATGCGCGTGGTTTACCTGCTTTATACACCGCTTACCGTCCGTTCCCATGATTTGTGGGGAATTGACCTGTCGTCGGGAGGGCATGCTTCTTATCTGCTCCTTGCCATGCAGGGGATGCTTCCCCCGGATAATTATCTGCAGTTTTACCAGCAGCCCTTGTACTATTTTGCGGGAGCCTTTTTTTCAAAGCTGCAAAACGGACTTCTCAGCTGTTCGGAAGCGTATTATCTGGTGGATGCGGCCAGGACGGTTTCCTGTACCGCGTCCTGCTTCAGTCTGCTGATTGCCTGTGCCATTTTCAGGGAATGCGGACTTTCGGGAAAGGGTCTGTACCGGGCTTTGCTCCTTGTCTCCTTTTTGCCGGTTTATTTTCTGAGCGGAGGAAGGCTGGGACCGGATGCTCTTTGCGGAATGTTCATGCTTCTGGCATTTCTTTTTACCCTGAAATGGGAAAAGGAAAAGAACTGGAAAAATACGTTGCTTCTGGCGGTTATCTACGGACTTGGCATGATGACCAAGATATCCATGGCAACACTGGCAGTGTTTACGGCGGTGGTTTTTGCGAGGAGTTTCTTTAAGGCATGCAAAACCGGAACATGGAAGGGACTTTTACTAAAATATGCGGTCTTTGGCGCAATCAGTCTGCCGTTGGGACTCTGGTACAGTCTGCGGAATTATCTTCTTTTCAGACAACCGCTCACGTATGTGTTGGAAATGTCCAGGGACAGTGCATTGTATACGGGGGACCGGTCGATTTGGCAGAGATTGTTTTTTTGGGATATCAGGAACCTGTTTACAACTCCCTATGCCAATGTATGGACAGATTACAATCTTCCCGTGTATGCCCTGAAGTCTTCCCTGTTCGGAGAATTTCAGTTTACCTGCTATGGCTGGATACCCGCAATGCTGTTGTTTTTTAACGTCGTACAGGCGCTTTTGTGTATCTGTGCCATGGTGCATTACATAAAATGGAAAGAAAAAGACAGGGAAAGAAATTTCTGCCTTCTGGCGGCGGGAATTCTCTGGATGGGCACGGTGTTTTTTTACCTGCGGTATCCTTTCGGATGCAGCATGGATTTCCGCTATATGCTGTTTCTGCCGGTTCCGGTTGCCGTGCTGTTCGGCCGGTGGGAAGCTTTTCATAATGGACATACGGAGGCGGTACAACGGCTGGCCGGGCTTTGGAGCATCGGCTTTGCCATAAGTTCCTGTCTGATGTATGGATAAAACTAAGGTCTTACATGCATGCAAATATATTTATTGTGTGAGGAAGTATAGAAATATACTTTCAGAAAGGGAAAACAATGAAGAAAAAGAAAACCAAGTTATTTTCATGGACGGTGGCATCCGTAGCAGCCCTGACCCTGCTTTGCGGCACATGGGCATCTGCAGCGGTGTCATTGACCTCCGGTGCGGACGGTATTTACCTGCGTAACTCCGGCCAGGAGTATACGTTTCAGGTAGACGTTCCCAAGAACCATTTTGTGGCAATCCGCGTGGATGGGGTATATCTTATGGGAGAGAAAGCTCCTGTACAGATAGATATTGAAGTCGGCGGAACCGCACCTGTTGTTACTCCTGCACCGGAAACACAGGCCCCTTCGTCTACCAAGATACCGACAACGGAAGTACCGGCAGCAACCACCGCTATGCCCAGCTATGCACCGCCTGAACCCAGTGAAGCGCCTACACCCAGCGAGTCTCCTGTAAATCCCAGCTATGCACCGGAACCTACATCCGGTTCGATTGTTTCCACAGGAGCTAAAAGTGCTGTTTCAGAATTACCTTCCCAGAGCAATGCAATTGAGGCACTGGTAAAGCTGGCAGCACCTGCAGAAGCCAATGCAGAGACCTATTATGCTACCATCGGTCTTCCGGCATCCTATCTGGATACCCTGTCCGACGGCAGCCACACGGTTGTCATGGATTTCGTAGAAGGCAGCGTCAGCACCACCATTACCGTTACCTCCGATGCTTCCATGCTTACGAACGGCAATCCTTCCACCGGCGATACCACCCATGTACTTCCTTACGTGCTGCTTGCAGCAGGAAGTGCCTGTGTTCTGGTATTTCTGGCTAAAAAGGAAAAGAAGGAAACAAAATAAAATAAGATTTACCCATTTTTGCATGCAGTTAAGATAATACGGGGCGTCCGGAAACGGATGCCCTGTTTTTATTGCCGAAAACGCAAAAATATGCTATGATAAATACATATTTTTTCCGTGTTTTGGAAAGGGTGGGCAGGTCATGCCCGAATATGTTTTTATGAGAAAGAGGTGACGCATGGAAAGTGCGGATTTTAAGGAAGGCGTAATTCTTCCCGACGGGGGTTATCTTCCCATGAAGGAAGGACATTTGCATACACTGATGAATGTAACCGGCATACCGGAAGCGAAGCTTTGGGAGATGATTCCCAAGGACGATTCTCCGCTTTTCTGGCTGATTGCCTATACCGGCTGTGTTATCACGGATTTGAATTCCTCCGTGGGAATGAAAATGACGGAGGCACAGAGGGCAACCTATGACAGTCTGGTAACCCGCGGCATTATTACGGACAAATACTATGACATTACCGAGGAGAGAAAGAAAAGAGCGGAGCTGGAAAAGCAGCGTGCCGCAGAATAAAATAAAACGATAGAAAAGGAGATTTTTCTCATGAGTAAAAAGAAAGCAGTTGTTTCCCTGGGACACGAAGCACTCGGTTCCACTACCTTAGAGCAGTTGGATGCCGTTAAAAAGACCGCAAAGGCACTGGCAGATTTAGTAGAGGACGGCTACCAGCTCACCATTACCCACAGCAACGGCCCGCAGGTCAGCATGATTCACAAAGCAATGACCGAGCTGCGCCGTGTTTACATTGATTATACCCCCGCACCTATGTGCGTATGTTCTGCCATGAGCCAGGGTTATGTAGGCTACGATATCCAGAATTCCCTTCGTGCCGAGCTTTTGGACCGTGGTATTGTGAAAACCGTCAGCACTGTTTTAACCCAGGTAACCGTGGACCCCTATGACGAAGCTTTTTATGAGCCGACCAAGAAGATCGGCCGTTATATGTCCAAGGATGATGCGGAAATCGAAATCAAAAAAGGCAATTATGTGGCAGAGGAAGAGGGTAAGGGCTACAGACGTGTGGTAGCGGCGCCTTCCCCCATTGATATTGTAGAAATTGATGCCATAAGGGCGCTTTCTGATGCCGACCAGATTGTCATTGCATGCGGTGGCGGCGGTATTCCTGTGATTCCCCAGAAGCACATCTTAAAGGGGGCGTCCGCAGTTATCGAGAAGGACAGCATTGCAGGAAAGTTAGCATCCGATTTACAGGCAGATACGCTGGTTATTCTGACCGGCGTGGATAAGGTTTACAGAAATTTCGGCAAGGACAATCAGGAACCGATTGAAAAGATGACCGTAGCGGAAGCAAAGGCCATGATGGAAACCGGCGAATTTGAGGCAGGCACCATGCTGCCGAAGATTGAAGCAGCCGTTTCCTATCTGGAAAAAGTACCCGGCGGCAGTGTTCTTATCACCTCCATGGAGCATGTAAAGGATGCCCTGAAGGGAAAGAACGGAACCGTGATTACGGCATAAAAATCATAAAAATAAGGAAGGGCTGCTGCATTAGCAATTTTGCTGAGCGGCAGCCCTGTTTTTTTGCACATTATTTAACTCCATAGGAGAAAAGCCCCTGAATTTGACCTTGAGAGAAGAAAAGTGTCACAGAGTCAAAGAAAGAAGTGTCGGACAGAAACCTGGTTTGACCCTGAGAGAGGAAAAGTGTTACAGGGTCAAAGAAAAAAGCGCCGGACAGAAATCTGGTTTGACTCAGAGAGGGGAAAAGTGTTACAGGGTCAAAGAAAGAAGTGCCGGACAGAAATTTAATTTGACTCTATATGTGGAAAGTGGAAAATGAGTCAAAGAAGTACGCGGAGCCCGTAATTTTGGTTTGACTTGAAAACAAAAAAAGCAGAAATGAGTCAAAAAATGAGTACTACTTCTGCAGATTTTCCACAGCCTCTTCCAGGCATTCAAAGAATTCCGCAAAGGTCTTCTTACAGCAGGAAGGGTTTTCAATGACAATGCCCTCTGCAAACAAGCCGGTAACGGCAAAGCCCATGGCGAGTCGATGATCGTCATGGGTTTTTATATGGGCAGGTTTCGGTACTCCGGGATAGATGGTTATGGAGTCGGCTCTCTCATCACAACGGATACCCATGGCAGTGAGATTCTCGGTGATGGCACTTAAACGGTCACTTTCCTGTCCACGGATATGACCGATGCCGGTAATGGTAACGGGGCTGTCGGCAAACGGAGCGATGGCGGCAAGAGTAATCGCCTGGTCGGAGCAGGAGGACATGTCCACGGTGAGTCCGTGCAGCCTGCCGGAAGCATGGGAAGCATGGGAAACAGAGCCGGAAGCATGGGAAGCAGAGCCGGAAGCATGGGAAGTAGAGCCGGAAGCATGGGAAACAGAGCCAGAAGCATGGGAAGCAGTTTCGGAGCCTGCATCAGCAGACTTTACACCGGCAGACTCTGCACAGGCAGCAGGTCCGGTTATGCAGATGCCTTCATTCGTCCGGGTAACCCGGCAGCCCATTTTTTCAAGGATGTTTAAAAATTCGGTATCGCCCTGCAGGGAATGTTCGGGTACGCCATCCACAATGACACTGCAGCCGGACAGGGCAGCCAGGGCATAAAAATAGCAGGCGGCGGAAACATCCGATTCAATGGCATAATCCTGTGCCCGGTAAGTCTGCCCGGCTTTTATAAGGAAAGTGTCCGGGGAAGGATGTTCGGTCAAAACGCCGAACTGTTCCATCATACGGCAGGTCATTTCGATATATGCCATGCCGTGTGTACCGGCCACTTTGATTTTCACATCCTCTTTTGCCAGGGGAGCGGCGATTAAAAGAGCACTTAAAAACTGGCTGCTTTTGTCAATATCAATGGTAAGGTCCGTGTTCTGAAATCCGCGGGCATGCAGAGTAAAGGGGAAAAATCCCTCTTTTTCCGCAAAGGAAATGTCACAGCCGACGGACTGTAAGGCGGAAAGCAACGGTGCCATGGGGCGTTTTTTCATCTGTTCGGAAGCATCTAAAAAGAACTCTCCTTCCGACACACCAAGTACGGCAGACAGAAAGCGTGCGGCGGTGCCGGCGCTTCCCATATACAGGGAGGCTTTCTTTACGGGCAGTCTGCCGGAAAGTCCGTGCACGGAAACTTCACCGGTTTCGGGCCTGGATGCCACATCAAAGGACAAATCCGAAAGACACTGCAAAAAATGGGAAGAATCCTCGGAGAACTGGGCGCCGGTGAGATGGCTTTTTCCGTCGGAAAGCATGGCAAGCAGCAGGGCACGGTTGGTGATGCTCTTGGAGCCGGGAACCTTTACATGTATGGTTTTATGGGAAAAATCGCCTGTCAGGACAGGTACGGGATATTCGGAAATACTTATCATAAAATCTTCATTCCTTCCAAAGATTAAATCTTTGTTCAGTGTATCATGATTTCTCAAAATTGTAACTAATTTTATAGGTATTTCATATAGAAAAAGTCGGTTGTTTTTTATCCCCCGGATACGGTATAATTTTTTTAAATGTGAAAGTCTGCAAACAGATACAGCAGACAAATGAAAACCGGAAAGGATACGAATATGCTGTTTATTGGTGTGGATTTAGGAACCTCCGCAGTAAAGCTTTTACTGATGGACGAAAATGGTAAAATAAAGAAGACGGTTTCCCGGGAATACCCCCTGTATTTCCCGCATCCCGGCTGGTCTGAGCAGAAGCCGGAGGACTGGTACATACAGTCGATGGACGGACTGAAGGAATTGCTTAAGGATGAAAAAAAGGAAGAGGTTGCCGGCATCAGCTTCGGCGGACAGATGCACGGCCTGGTGCTTTTGGACGAAAACGATGAAGTTATCCGTCCCGCTCTTTTGTGGAATGACGGCAGGACCTATGAAGAATGCGATTATCTGAACAATGTAATCGGTAAGGATAAGCTTTCCGAATATACGGCAAACATTTCCTTTACCGGATTTACGGCGCCCAAGATTTTGTGGGTAAAAAATAAAGAACCGGAAAATTTTGCAAGAATTAAGAAAATCATGCTGCCGAAGGATTATCTGGCATACAGGCTGTCCGGTGTGCACTGTACCGATGTTTCCGATGCATCCGGTATGCTCCTCTTTGATGTAAAGAACCGGACCTGGTCCAAAGAGATGTGCGAACTCTGCAGTGTGAAGCCGGAGTGGCTTGCGAAGGTTTACGAAAGCTATGAAGTGGTCGGCACCCTGAAAAAAGAGGTAGCGGAGGAATTGGGTATTCCGGCTGCGGCAAAGGTGATTGCCGGAGCGGGTGACAATGCGGCGGCAGCTGTGGGCACCGGCACCGTAGGAGACGGCAGATGCAATATTTCCTTAGGAACCAGCGGTACGATTTTTATTTCCTCCCGGAAGTTCGGTGTGGACAAAAACAATGCCCTGCATTCCTTTGACCATGCGGACGGCACCTATCATCTGATGGGCTGTATGTTATCCGCGGCATCCTGCAACAAATGGTGGATGGATGAAATCCTGAAAACCAAGGAATACGCCAAGGAACAGGAAGGTATTGACAAACTGGGAGAAAATCACGTATTTTTCCTGCCGTATCTCATGGGCGAGCGTTCTCCCCATAATGATCCCAATGCCAGAGGAACTTTTATCGGAATGACCATGGATACCACCAGAGCCGATATGACGCAGGCGGTACTGGAAGGCGTGGCATTTGCACTGCGTGATTCACTGGAGGTGGCAAAATCTCTGGGAATCCATCTGGAGCGGACCAAGATCTGCGGTGGCGGAGCCAAGAGCCCGTTGTGGAAGAAGATGATCGCCAATATCCTGAATCTGAAGGTGGATGTGATAGAAAGCGAAGAAGGACCGGCCATGGGCGGTGCCATGCTGGCGGCAGTAGCCTGTGGGGAATATGCAAGTGTGGAGGAGATCGCGGAGAAGTTCGTCAAAGTCACCGGAACGGTAGAACCGGATCCGGAACTGGTGGCAAAATATGAAGACCGCTATCAGAAATTCCGCCAGATCTATCCGGCATGCAAACCGCTATTTGAGATTATTAAATAACATCATAGAAAAATCAAACAACGACATAACAAAATGAACCTCGTAATTTTAAGTTTGAGCTATAATAGAGAAAGGTTGGTAGAGTAGAATGCATATTTTATCTGTAAAAGATCCTGCATTTCGTAAGTATGGCAGAGTGATCACCAATGTGGATTTTACACAGCTGGTGGAAGAAATGAAAAAGACTCCGGTTCCTGACGGCGTGGTGTACGAGCCCGGGATCAATGCTTTGGAAGCATTACCTGTGAAAAAAGAACTGGAGACCATCACATACGGAGAAATGCCTGTACAGATCGGTTACTGCAATGGCCATAATTCCAAACTGAATGCCGTGGAATATCACAGAAGTTCCGAAATTAATGTGGCAGCAACGGATGCTATCCTGATCCTGGGGCTGTTAGCGGATGTGGCAGAAGATTTTACCTACGATACTTCTAAGATGGAAGCATTTTTAGTACCGGCCGGAACCGGTGTAGAGGTCTTCGCAACTTCTCTGCATTATGCTCCCTGTGGAGTAGACGGACAGGGATTCCAGGTAGCCATCGTGTTACCTCAGGGCACTAACTATCCGTTAGAAGGAGCACATCAGAAGGTGGAGCAGGGCAAGGCACCCAGCGAGGATGCGCTGCTTGCCGCTACGAACAAATGGCTGATCGGCCATGCGGAGGGTGGACTTCCAGAGGGAAGCTTCCTCGGGCTTGTTGGAGAGAATCTGGATGTCAGCAAATAATGGTGGCAGAATAAAAAGATTTGAACGCCGGAATTCCCCTGCATGGATGTATGACGGCGGTAAAATAAATGGTGTAGAGAAAAAGAAAACGAAAATAGGAGGATTACAAAATGAGTAATTTACCCGAAGTAAAAATTGGCGTTGTGGCTGTCAGCCGTGACTGTTTCCCCGAGAGTCTTTCCGTGAACAGAAGAAAAGCTCTGATGAAGGCTTATACCGAGAAGTATGGAACAGACAGTGTCTATGAGTGCCCGGTATGTATCGTAGAGAGCGAGATCCATATGGTACAGGCTCTGGAAGACATCAAGAAGGCAGGCTGTAATGCACTGTGCGTATATCTGGGCAACTTTGGCCCCGAGATTTCCGAGACCTTACTGGCAAAGCATTTTGACGGTCCTGCAATGTTCATTGCAGCAGCAGAAGAGACCCAGAATGATCTGCTAGGCGGCAGAGGCGATGCTTACTGCGGTATGCTGAATGCAAGCTACAACTTAAAGCTTCGTAATGTAAAAGCTTATATCCCCGAGAATCCCGTAGGAACTGCAGCGGAATGTGCAGATATGCTGCATGAGTTCATTTCTATCGCAAGAGCTATTGTGGGATTAAGTGATCTGAAGATCATTTCCTTCGGCCCCAGACCTTTGAACTTCTTAGCTTGTAATGCACCCATCAAGCAGTTGTACAATCTGGGGGTAGAGATCGAGGAGAACTCCGAACTGGATCTGTTCGAAGCCTTCAAGAAGCATGATGGAGACGAGAGAATCCCCGCCAAGGTAAAAGAGATGGAAGCAGAACTGGGGGCAGGCAACCATAAGCCCGAAGTACTGCCTAAGCTGGCTCAGTATGAATTGACACTGTTAGACTGGATCGAGGCTCACAGAGGATATCGTAAGTATGTAGCCATTGCCGGAAAGTGCTGGCCTGCATTCCAGACCCAGTTTGGTTTCGTACCCTGCTATGTGAACAGCCGTCTCACCGGTATGGGCATCCCCGTATCCTGTGAAGTAGATATTTACGGCTGCTTAAGTGAGTTCATCGGAACCTGCGTCAGCGCAGATACCGTAACTCTGCTGGATATCAACAACACTGTTCCCGATGATATGTACGAAGAGTCCATCAAGGGTAAATTCAACTATACCCACAATGACACCTTCATGGGATTCCATTGCGGTAACACCAACTCCAAGAAGCTGACCTCCTGCAACATGAAGTACCAGATGATCATGGCAAGAACCCTTCCCGAAGAGGTGACCCAGGGTACTCTGGAAGGAGATATTGTTCCCGGAGACATCACCTTCTATCGTCTGCAGTGCGACAGTGAGGGTAACCTGCGCTCCTACATTGCAGAGGGCGAGATCCTGCCTGTTGCTACCCGCTCCTTCGGCGGCATTGCAATCTTCGGCATCCATGAGATGGGCCGTTTCTACCGCCATGTTCTGGTCCAGAAGCGTTACCCGCACCACGGCGCCGTTGCATTCGGTCATTACGGCAAGATCCTGTTTGAGGTCCTCAAGTTCCTGGGCATTCAGGACATCGCTTACAACCAGCCCAAGAGCCTGCCGTACCCGACCGAGAATCCGTTTGCTTGATCTGGCATAAAAAGCTGAACCACAATCCAGCAACAAGAACGGAATCCACTATTTTGTTTCGGTAACAGTCACTATACTGTTAAGCGTAGGGAAAAACCGTAAAAAAACAAAAATCTAGGGAGGAACATTATGCTGAATCCGTCCGAACTGAAAAAGATCGATGCCTATTGGCGTGCCAGCAACTACCTGGCAGCAGGCCAGCTGTACCTGCTCGATAACCCCATGCTGCGCC
>OHCL01000112.1_pt1 | contig 26218 bp, 17 predicted proteins | sample 1577591 | NCBI WGS metagenome assembly OHCL01 (sample SAMEA3879549, study PRJEB24766) | human gut metagenome | biome: human-associated habitat; feature: feces | place: USA | collected 1985/1987
CTTACAGCGTATAGCTGCTTAGCACATTATTGAATTATTAACGAACTATTGATTTTTATAACAAATCATAATTAACATTTTCATTACCAAATTGGGCATTACCATATAATTCACCAGCTCTTTGTTCTAAAGAAGAAATGTCAGAAATATGCCCATAAACGCTTCTAGCATTTTTCTTATACTCCTCCAATTTAGCTGAAATTCTCAGAGCTAAATCATCATAAGAACTTTGAGTATAGTTGTAATAATTACGCAAGAGGTTCACCTGTCCCACAAGATAGGCAAAATGAGATTGCTCTAACCTTGTCGCTACTGAATTTAATTGGTTTACCAATGTCACACAATTATTTATTGGGGACATTGAAGCATACTTCTTTGCGGTTGCAATCTTGACCTTTGCATCTGACAAACTGGTATAACCAGTATTAGCTGCTGCATTTTTTGCTGCATAATAATTTGAAATTACATCTTGAATTTTACTTAAAGAGCTATTAGCTTCACCACCAACAATAATGGAACCATCTGTCGTTTTCAAAGAACGTAATTGTGCAATTTTTGCAGACATTTGCTTTAACGCAATATCACTCCAAGCCGTAGCTGAGAACTTCTCATCACAGGCTGTTACAAATTTGGGAATATATTGAACAGCAAATGATTCCAACAACTCATCTTGTTCTTTGCTTTGTAACAAGGAATCCTTCCACATAAAATTAATTTCATGCGTTATTGCCACAAATGAAGAATCAAGTTCATTTATTGTTGAAAGTTTCTTTACATCTGCTATATCATTTTTTATAGCAGCAACATATTGATTTTTAAAACTCATGCGTGATGGCGGTGAGACTACAGTCTTATAATATGCCATCACACCGCTGACAGCCGCAATTATAGCGACTATCAGCAATGCAATTTTCACTAACTTATTCATTACCATTCACTTTGGTTTGGAATTGAAGACTTTTTGGAATCAGATTTCGACAATGACTTTTTATCTGTTACAGACTTTTCCTTACTTTGAACAGAATTGCCTTTTTTGGCTCTATTCTGCTTTGTTTCACGCACCTTATTTGCCAAAGTACCATTATCTTTAGGCAGACTTGTCGTGATTGGCTTATCTGCAAGTTCTGAGAAACCAGCAGTTTTAGATTTATGATCTATTTTGTTCTGTACTTTTTTAATCCAATTCATAACCGTTATTGTACTATCGGGAGAATCATCATAATCCTTTGACATTTGCACACCATTATCCATTGCCTTTTTAGCAACTTCTTTTATTTTATTAAATTGCTCACAACTATCAATAGTCATATTTGCCAAATCTGCAAGACGATATTGCTTTAAGCAATCATACAAACCTGTTGGCAATGCATCCAAAGTATCCATTACAGCTTTTGACCATTTATCATGTTCATTTAAATATGTTATAGCCGAAATAGAATCAGATGGTTCTTCATAAGATACGTCACCATCAGCTGGTTGTTGTACGTTTTTATCTACTATTGGAGGCCATCCAAATTGGAATTCTTTATTGTCCATATAAGAATCAAAAACAGTAAATCCTGCTATAAGAATTGCAAGAACTATTGCCGAAAGTAATCCATAAAACCAATACTTTATTTTATATCCAAAACTTACATACAATGTTCTGCCCTCGCAAGAATATCCCTCTAAAGGAGACTCACCTAATCCATCGAAATACTTTGACTTCAATGTCATTTCTGCCTCTTTTCCATTTGCTAGGATAATAGAATAATTAGCTTGTCCCTCAGCTCTATGCAATGTAATTTTCTGCTTCTCTTGATGGTTTATAAAGTCTACTGTTGCTTCCCAAGTCTCATACTTAAAAGCTGAGATTTGTACCTTAGCATGGCGACATACTTCCTCTGGCAAAGAAACTTGTTGCTGTACAACATCGTAACCTTCCACTATAATTTTATCAGCCTCTACTTTTTTCCCATCATGATTGCGAATATCAAAAAAAGACTTACTGATAGTCTTTTTCCAATTCAAATAACCGACATGAGGAAATGGCACAACATCAGTATCTATCGTAATAGGTTTTAAAGCAACATCTTCAAAACTATCACGACGAGCATAAAGTTCAACCCGACTTCCTTTCTTTACAAACAATGGGGAGTCAAAAGTTTTACCATTTCGAAATACCACCTTAGCGCCTTGTCCCATCACAGAAAGTTCACTAGCTGTTGGAGACACAAGAACACAATATTCCTCTAATGGTTGTTTTGTCAAATCACCAAAAAACGGCGCACCTTCTGCATTCACTTGAATCTCAGCATTTCTATCCAAAATAAAAACAGCCTTAAACTGTGAATAATATTCTTGATAACGTTTTTTGCCAAGTAGTTCGGAAAGTTCTCCTTCCCCATTCACAAAGCGCAAACCTAATTTTTCTCCTATAGATGGAGCATATTGGCTACAATAACTTTTTTCAGGATATTCTTTGTCAAAGAAATCATAAGCTTCATTTTCAATAGCCTCAATACTTGATTGAGCAAGTATACTTTTAGCATAATGGTATGCCCTCATAACTTGCTCATCATCTATATCTATATTACATGGAACAAAGAGCCAAGCACTTAAACAATCACCAGCATGTCCAGGAATATCACGAAGCAACATAATATAACAACCATACTCACTAAAAGACATAGCTGTCACAACATTTTCCGTTCCTACCAAACCTGAGAACATACGTAAATAGTGTCGTGGATCAATTACTTTCTTGAACCACGAACCTTTGTTGCAAACGAGAGGTTCATACACTCCATCACTCACAACCTTTATAGCAAATCCTAACTTATTCATTTTTTAAAAATATTTAATCCACGATGTATACGATCATTTTTAAACCCCTTAGTACGTACCAACAGCTTTCTCACTATGTTAGCAGCAGATCTTTCATCAAAGAGACAATAGTCTTGGAAACAAACTTGCCCCAAAGAGAATGGCAATACTTCTACGATACCATTATTTATCTCATAGTCCTTACAAATCTTTACTAAGCCATTATAAAAGCCACCATAATTTTCTGAAATATAATTCTTCAAAATATCTATAAGCTGCCCCTGACGTGCATGAGCTTTATCAACTTTGGTTATGATGATATAAATAGCAACAGTATCATTCTGGAATATACCAGTTCTTTTTATATACTGCAGAGCACCATTTAGATAGACATCTTGCTTCAATCCATCATATTCTCTATCCTCAGCCCCATATTCCATAACAAAGAAATGAATTTTTTTATTCTTTGTTCTTGTCTTAGGATCAATAAGAGCGTTTGTCAAAATATCCAAAGTTTCAAGCTCTTCGTCTGATAAATTTTCTCCAGCATCGGAACGATACATACACCTCATTAATTCACCGGCCAAGTCCATACATGTTATGGGGTGTACCTTACCATCTTCATCTTCCAAATCAAATCCCATTTCATACGTCGCAGTTGTTGGTGTTTTTCCAGGAACAACGCTAACTTCACCAACAGAAAACAAAGAACTCAAACGATTCATATAGCCATATCCAAGAGAATCATTGTCTTTTATCATTGTTCTTGCTACATGTCCATTATTAGCAACGCTTAAGATTGCACCTAAAGCACAACTTTTTCCTGAAGAAGGTATTCCCCAAAAATACACTTCCGTAGATAACTTATTTATCTTTTCAAGCTTTCTTTTAGGAAGTTCAAAATCTTGCGGACGTTTTCCCTTGGCCAAATTCAAGATAAATTTTCTATCTATATGGCAAGTGCCTAATTCTGGATAAGTAAGATAACCCTCAGAAATGAAACTGCCCACAATTTGTGAACAGAATATATTCGGATCACTCTCTATAAGTTTGAGTAAATCAGACTTAGTTATCTTCTTATTTTTTAGATAACCAACGACAACATTATAAATCTTCTCATTTTTATTAATTTCTTTACTCGTTTCAATTTTTTTAATCTGCGCATTGAGAGAGTCTATATTAGAGACATCTATATTTGTTATCCAAAGTGAATTTATTAATCGTTGAGCTTCTAAACGATGCCCGTCATCAGGATATCGATTACAAAAAGCAGACAACTCTTCTATGCTATCTTTATTTACAGCATCCCAAGCAGACAATATATCATCTTGCGCTGTCTTGTTTTTAATATTCGCAATCAACATACCTACTTCCTCTGCATGAATACTATTAGGATATGCAGATAGATAGTTTTCTAAGAGTTCTAAAGAATCAGAGGACTTGGCTATTTGCCAATTCTCTTCCTCAGAGCCTGCAAGTTTTCTTTCCACTTCTTTACGAGCAAAAGCAGAAAAATATCCTTCGGTCTCATCACATAGTTCCTCAAATGTAACAATACCTGCCTTGATGAATTTTACCAATTCATCAGCAGAATACATATCTACATTTTCAATTATAGCTTGTTTATTCGGCATTTTTATATCATTTTATATTATTACTTACATTTTGGATTATCTCCGTAATCATTCTCTCCTTCATCTCCATCTGCAAATAGCATCCAGAGTGCATAGAAAGGGATTATTTGATACCAACCAGTATTATTTCTGTCATGGCATCGTTTTGCACCTTGCGCCCATAAAAACCAATAACCAGGTATCAAACAAACATAAATAGCACCTTCACTAAAATTTCCATTTGTTATCAGCCCTAAAACAAATCCAGCCACTATAGCATAAAGATAGAATAGAAGGATAGAAAGTCCATATTCCAATCTTCTAATGCGACCATGAAAAGAGAATGGCCGTTTAAACATGCCTTTATTTGAAGGTTGTTCATTGTAGACAGGTTGTTCTTGCCCTTCAATATTAGTTGCACATTCCACCGTTTGATCCATTGGTGCAATAACGGCCTCAGGAATAACAATCTCAGGAACAGTTATTTTTTCATGTTCAGTTTCTTCATTAGAGAGTGCTCCTACTTTGTTTACAGAAGCTTCAACATCAGACAATTGCCTATCATCTTGTGACCGTTTGGTTTCTTCATTCGACGTAGCAGAAGAACCAGTAGCCAACTTCTCCTCGATACGCTTGCGCATCAAAGGAGTGAGGTTACCACTTTTACTTAGTTCATACATGGTAACCACTCCATCATTTATAGCCTCAGCAATTTGGTCTGAACTATATTCTCTAAGATTTGTCAAAATATCATTTTTCCTACTCATAAGATTATATTTTAAAGAGTAAACGATTCATAATCATCAACTTTATTCTCTTTCGGTTTCGTTGTAACCGAGTGCTTACCTTGAGGCATGCTGATATCAATGCCACTATTTTTATTACTATACCCTTTCTCCATCCCCCAAAACCTATAAGTACTCTTGGTATGACGATCTTGCAGAATATATGGAAAAAGCATCGCTAGATACAAAAGAACAGCTGTTACTATTGCCATCAGGTTAGGAAATGACTTTTGAGTAAATAAGTCCGTCAAATCATCCAATCCCTTTTCTACTTTTACAAGACTTCGACTAGACTCGCCAAAAGTTACAGTTTCGTTGCCAAGAAACTCCTCATTAGACAATTTCTTTTCAGAGAACTCACATAATTGGTGATTCCAATCCTTTATAGCAGATTTTATTTCTTTTGTATTACCAAGCAAAAAGACATTCCAAGTACTAGCACCTTCACTCGAAGACTCTATCCAGCTATTTGCAGAAACCTTCAAAGAATCATAGTTATTTGACAAAAGTTGTAAACGCAATGTCTTCACCATATTCTCTTTTTGAATTTGTTCTTTTCCTTCACTAAAGCCACAAGCAATAAATTGTTCAGGATGAATACTTCTATTAGAGATTACCCTTTCAAGCATATTTTGATAATTGCTGATACGCTTATTTGCATAATCATCATAATCTACAAACATCTGGTTTGAAGCCTTAATGGCATTTGTAAAGTTAATTACAATCTCATCATTATGACTATGGACTGTCCAAAAATGGAAATACGGCAACATACATACTAAAAATATGATAGGAGAAGTACAAATACCAATTCGCTCCAACCAAATTTTTTTAGAAATTTTGTGCGCCGTTGCCTTAGCCATTTGGGAACCGATAAACACTACTACCAAGACGATGTCTACTACTGCCATTGTTACAGCTGCTTTCGTAAAGTCACCATCAGTCCGATAAACCACTCCTACGAAAGTTATATAACTTATAAATATGAGAGCAAGAAATGCTATAATATGCCCCCATGAAAATTTTAACTGTTCATCCATATTGTTTACTTTTTACGGTAATAATTTTTCCAATTCACTTATTTTTCTTTTATACTCAGCTATTTTTCTACGAATAGCATCGTAATCTGTCTCATCTTCTTTCTGCCGTGGTGGAGAAGCAATATTTTCCACTGGGGCTTTAGAAATTGGAGAAGCTCGATTCGCTGCAGATTTATCTCCTGCTCCATCTGGTACAGTCTTCATTGTCCGTTCTGTAGGAGTACTAAAATCTCCCCGTTTGACACCTTCAAGAACTTTGTCAACCAATACCATCGGCGGCATGAAGCCATAAACATCTGAGCCTGTTTTGTAAAGGACATTCCTTGCTTGCTCCACAGTTAAGTCTTTCTTAATTGACTTCATGAGAGCAATGGTACCCGATACTATCGGAGCAGCCATACTAGTTCCGTCAAAGGACTTGAAATCGCCATGCGGATACGAACTGTAAATACCCTTACCTGGTGCCGATATATCTGAACACGGACCATAGTTCGTGAAGTCTGTTGGATACAAGTTCTTATCTACAGCTGCCACGACTATAGATGAGGCATTTCTATTCTCAGGAGGTATACTAGACAGAATGTCGTCATTGCCGGCAGCAAATACAAGAATACAGTTTTTCTTGGCTGCCAAAGCACAAACTCTAGCCCAAAGCTTTTCTAGATTTTTAAATTGCCGCTTGGCTATTTCGTTTTGTTGCTCTACAGGCAATTGATTTAGCCCCTTGAAAGAAGGACCTACAGACAGGTTTACTACATCCGCTCCATGATGAATCGCATACATCGTTCCTGCGATAAGAGCAGACAACGGACATTGTTTGTTGTCAAAAACCTGAACCGGCATCAGTTTACAATTCGGAGCAACACCGGACGCTCCTTTATTATAATAGTCTGCACTACCAGCCGCAAGTCCCGCTGTATGTGTACCATGCCCTTGCCCTAAACTAAGACGGTTATTTTGGGTAAACACATTATATGCATCCACGATACGCCCTTTAAACATTGGATGTCCGGCTTCAATTCCATCATCAACAACTGCAACCCTTACATCAGACGAACCTTTAGTTATGCTCCACCCTTGTTTCAGACGAATTGCGTCCAAGTGCCAGCCTTGTTTTTCCGTAGAGGTACTCACATGACCATTCAACTCATATATCTCTTCGTCAAAAACCAAGAACTTATGATTCGGTATTTTAGAGTTTATCGTTTGACGAATTTGGTCTCGCTCATTCTCAGGAATCTGAACCACCAACAACTTCACCTCTTTGTCATATCCTATAATGGAGTATTTCTCTTCAGAATAGGCTCTCTTGAAGTCTTGTGCCAAAGATTCAATGTTGTCCTTTTCGTCCTCCATGAACAAGAACAGACGATTAGCTATCGTATTTGGCACACCTGGTTGACGAATAATTGGGATTTCTTCTCCATTTTCTCCTGTTACAGGGGCAACAACACTTCCCTGGTCAGGCAATTTGCCGTCATCGCCAGTTATAGGTCTAATCCGTCCATTATCATCAATAACCCTTCCGTTGGAAGTTGTAACACTGTCAATTGGAACTACACCATTTTCCTCATGATGTCCGCTACATCCTTCACATGATCTCAGCAAGAAAAGCAACAGGCCTATTATCAACAATGTCAGTAACAACCAAAGTAACCATTTAAAGCATCCCCTGCCTAAAAATAGACCAGCCAACCATGTCCTAAAACGACGCCACAATGGAATACGTGAATATTCTGCCGTAAACGTTTTGTTACTATCCATTAAGACATTGTGTGGAGACGGAATCCATCCCTTGAACTCGTATCCTTGCTTGGGTATTACCTTAGGAATTTCAAAGTCGGATATTCTTTCACCTTCTTGCTTGCAGAAAGAGGCAACACCTTCAGTCTTACCATGTTCACCAGCAACAAAGTTACAAGCGTAAAACTTGGATTCCTCTTTTTGAGGTTGCTCGCACACATCAGGAACTATCGGTTCTTCAATAGAAGCAGCAGGAGATTCGTCAACTATCGTTTTGACAATTTCTTCATACATCGCAACAAAATTCAAGTCAGAATTTACAGTCACACCAATAGGCGATGGCATCCAACCTTTAAATAGCCAGCCTTCATTGGCTGACACTTTAGGTAAATCTCGTTCAGACAGAACAAAGCCTTCAGGACGTGTCATAAACTTGTCTAATTTATCAACAAGCACTCCATGTATATTGGCATCAAAAGTTATCTTATACTTTTTCACCATATCAAACTCATGAATGACAGAGCCAATGATTTTATGCTGATGTGTATCAGGAGTCATTCCCCATGCTACGACAAAAACTTTTCCATCACAACAATAAATACTATCATCATGAAGATAACGAATTGTACCAGCAATAATCATCAAGTCCTCACCATCGCAATCCTGTGCAGCCTTACGGTAAGCCTTTATTGTCTTATCTTTAATACTTTCGTATTTCGCCCGTTCTTCCCCCGTAAGATCGGCAATTTTATGAGGATGGTCTTTCCATTCGTCAATATGCCAACATATTTGGTCTTCCTCCTCTACATATTGTGGGGTAGCAAGAAAATGCTGATATTCTGGCGCAACAACCTTCTTGACAACGCTCATTACGCTGTCAAAACGTTTATACAAAGGATCATGACCAACCCCTTGAAAGTCTGTAAAATCAGAAACTTCCGTATAACAAAGCTTCTGTTTTCCTTTGAAAGTATATCCAGCCATTAACTTAATCTTTATATAGAGTTTTACATTCTTCAAGAAGAGCTCTCACTTTGGCATTTGCCACAGGATCAACATGAGAGATATCACTAGCATAGAGCAAACCAATGGTTACAAGATTCTCCCAACGTTGGAAGTTGTCCCAAAGAGGAAGTTTCATGAGAGTTTCCATGCTAACATTATCTATGTTTGCAGCATCATCGAAAGCAGAAAGAGTTGTCACCAGGGATTGTGGCTTGCGCACAACATTCCATGCGGATGGACTCAAATCTACGACCACATGACATTTTTCTGCCTTTGTACGTATTGCCTCAACATCATTATCATCCATATAGCTTCTGCCTACCGAACTAACAAAGTTGTTAAGGGTCAACGAAGCATAATCAGCAATGGCATTAGGTTGCTCGTTAAGACTGAAGACTTTGCAATATCTGTCGATTCTTTCTGAGATGACCTTCTTTACTCCAAGTTTTTTGAGTAATGCCGTCAGCATGAATACGACTTCATCAGCATGAGGAAGATTTTCTTCCAATTGCTTAACATGCTTTTGTAAGAACTCTTTCCAGTAATCAATAATATGCTTAGTCACTACATCTGCTATCGTGGTCAGCGTCTCTGTTTCTGCCGAAACGACTTCCTCTACGGAGCAACCTTTCTTTTTCAAGTCTTGTTCTATAAGTTTAATATCGCCATATAGGTCACACAACTTCTGAATATTGACTTGCTTGCTGTCTGCCACATCAATACCTGCTTGTATACGAATGAAATTTATCATAGAGAAGTCCTTTGGTTCATCTGAGTGGCAAATGATGATGTCATACGCAATATCACGCAAATCACCAACGGGAACCATCAGAGAATCTATAATCCTTCCAAATATTTCAGGTTTTGAACCTACAGAGAATGTTAACGAGCGTTTGATATCATTAGCTATTTGCTTGACCTTTACATTCTTTGCCTCACTATCTTCTGGCTCAAAATATACAGCCAAAGCCTTATACATTTCTTGCTTTATTTTTAAAAGCTGCATAAGATACTTCTGTTTACGAGCATCATCAAGAATGCCAGATATTGTATCAAGGCTACGGATGATTGCTTTTGAGCCATCATTGTTAACAGTCGCTACATCACTCCATGTTTGTTCTGGATTGGAAAAATGCTTCTTTACAAAATCATTTTGCAGAAAGCTTTCCTTTAAATCTTCAAAATATTCAGGATAGTCTTCATACTTGTGGACTGATTTTTCTTCCGATTTTATGACTCCATCGCTATATCCATCAAACACACCATTCTTACCAGACCAATAAAAGTCACGGAGTGGATAGATATTCTGGAAAGCTTTTATAGAGCCCATATTTCCACTTGCAACCCACTCATCAAGCCATCTATTTGGCTTAATTATTTCAGGAAACACGGTATCAAAACGATTCCAATGCATAGCCAGTCGATCTTTATTGTCTGAATTATCACTCTTCGTGCGTTCAAGATCTATATTGAATTTCGTTGCGATGAAGAATAAAGGTGCAATACCATTAGTATTGAGCAACATTTTGGCACGTTCTTCAGGTGTTGCACCAATATTATCTTCTATCCAGTTATTGATAGTATCTCCAATAGTAGCTTCAGCTTTCTGGTCATTATGATGACAGAACAGAACGCTGCTTATTTTTAAGGAACGGGAATACTTATTAAATAAGTACGCCACCTTACCTCTACGCAACACTTTCGGCAAAACGGTATGAATATCAGCCTCTTTGAACTTTTCACGCGAACGCGCTCCAGGGAAGTCCAATAGATCTATTTTCTCCAAGAACTTACGATCACTTGACAATGATTGCGGCAACTCAAATGTTAGTTCTGCTATCAGAGCTGACAAATTTCCTTTGTTAAAGTCATGAGCAATAATGTTTCCCCTCGCATCATATACGTCAGTATAGATAACATCGTTACCAGTATCAGACTTTACGCCACACACAGTATCAAGCCAGTCAATCTTCAATAATGTACCTTTTTCTCTGAGCACAGCATCGAATGGTACATAAACCTCCGCATTGAAATTCAATTTTTTATATTCATTGATGATAACACTGAACAAGTGACTTATTTCAGCATTTTTGTTCCAAAGCAAGCTAAATATGTCCACCCATTTGTCATATGCTACGTATTGAATTATCGGAGCAACGACCTTACAAAAGTTAGATTGTATTACTCCTGTTGCAGCGTTACCAATAATATCACGGATATAGTCACAGATATCCTTGATGTCATCTTCTTCTATCTTGTCTTGCTGAATGATATGGGCATTCCATAATCCCCCCATCTGTTCAAGCTGCCTATTAATATCATCATATTTCAGAACATTATCTGGATTTATCTTAATATCATTATAGTATGAGTCTGTCAACAATAAAATGATATCAACTACCGAAAGATTAAGTATTTTTACATAGTCCTTCATTGAATTGTTGGCCTTTTGTAATGTAAATCTAGTAATTACACCTGTAGACTCAACTTTAGCGTTATTACCTCCACTCGGATTTATATCGTCAATAAAACTAAATGACTTTTCTGCATTTGTTATAACAAATGGAGCTTCCGGAGAAGACAACAAACTACTCATCAGATAGGATTTACCTACCTGACTCTCTCCATATGCTGCTGCAGAACAGTTATCGCTAAGAGCATTGTGTATTCGCTTCAACTGTCTGCGATAGTCCTTGAAGACATCGTAAGGAAAGGAATCCTTATTGTACTCCTTTGCCCAAGCGATACTCTTCTCAACTAAATTTATATGTTGCTCAATATCTTGTAACATATCTTATTGTTTCTTTTTTAGAAATCGAATTCACCAGAATCCAACCAATATTGTTCATTTACACCAAGGCTCTGGATATGAATCTCAAGGTTGCCGTCCATTATATCATTGCCATTCTTATCCGTAATAGCACTAATTGACAGTTTTTCCTTATCTTCAACATCACGTTCAATGGTCATTTTAAAAGGCATACGCTTTTTCAATGCATCTATAGAGTCTTTAACCAAAGCCATCACTTTTGCATCTGTAGGACATTCGCGCCCCTCTAATATGGCTCGTTTGCGAATTTTATCAGCCATCTTATGACGATTGAAATCAATAGAGTACAAGGCTCTACATGGATACGAATCCATACCGATTTGTCTTACTTTCAAGGTCTCTGGCACGCTGCTGACCATCAAATCGCCCTGATTTTTATCTGGTGTCAGAAGGTACTCTATCGGTTGTCCTTCTCGTGATGCTTCTATGAAGTTTACCGTTGATTTGAGTTTTTTCTTCAACAAGTCAAGATTGATGATGAACTTATTGAGATTGGAAAATTCTGAAGCATAGTGCCCTATAACGCCACCCATTGCTACTATGGTCTTTGCATCTTTAATATAACCTGTATTTTCTCCAAAAGGATACCAATCACCCACATAATAATCATTAAGAGTGATAAGCCTATTTGGGGATACAGCATAATACTTCAAGAATATATCTCTAATCACAGGCAATGATGATGGCCTTCCAGAAAGCAGAACCACATCACAGGCATAAGAGTACATTATAGTTGCCACCTTCTTTAAAAGAGGCTCTATTTCTTTCCTTACAATAGTACAGATAGCATCCCGTTCAAAGCGCCAAGTCAGTCGGGTAATATCTATTCCAAGCTTTTCCTTAAACTCAGAAATGACTGATGCATTGGGTGGACAATCTGCAAAGACATCGACATAACGCACATTACAATCCTTGCACCCCCGTTTGAGTAGTTCTAGAAAATAACACATCAACGGAATGGAATACTGAATATTGAAATTCTTGCGAAGTACCCTATCAGCAACTGTCTGTCCATTGTAGTCCTTACCAAAAAAATTCTTTATATTCTGTCGATATTCTGCAAACGACAGATCTTTAAGTTCCTTTCTGAACGCACTATCCTCATCAAGTAGCATAGCATTCTTTATCAGGGCATAAACTATATCATCCCCAGCGAAATAAAAACTATCATAGAACTTGGGTTCAGGAGTTATTGTTGTTACATTGCCTTTAATATAAGTATATTTACTTATCATGAGGTCTGTAGTTCCTGCTCCTATATCCAATGAACCTACAGTAATAGAAGGTTGCTCTTCTCCTTCTTCAACCTTACCATAAAGATTGAAAAACTCATTGCAACATCCTTTGTATTTGTGCCCAACTTCTCCATACATATAGACGAGCTGAGAACACGTTGCTTCATCATAATACCAGCAGTCTTCTTCGTCTTTGAACGATCGAACTACAGGAATGACTTCAACAGCCTTTCCTGGGGTCTTATTTTCTGAAGGATTATCATATTCAGAATTTTCTAACAATACAACAGCATCCTTAGCACAATGAACCAATGCCTCACGTTCTATTTTTGACATAGCTGTTGGGCATGTTACTATAATACGCTTTATCTTTCGTGGCATATTGGGCTTGCCAAATCCAAACTTATTGGAACGATATTCTTCAGAATTTACCTGTGTACGAGCTTGAGCCAACATTTCGAGGAAAGAGAATGTCATAAGAGAACGACGAGAATAATGATATGTATTTCCACTTTCTCCATTCAAATCTATAGTGCCATCACTCTTTAACTGATTTGTAATTCCACGCAAATTCAAGATATGATTATCTTTTTCTCCCTTCAATACCAGAAATTGCCATTCTTCTTTGCTTGGACGCCAATCCCAAAGATATCGCTTTGGGCTCGAATATGTTGACAAAGATTCCGTTTCGTCATTACTATTGGTAGCTAAATGCAAGAGCGTATTGGCTTCTTTTCCTAAACGCACCAAACTTGGATAGACAAATTGCTTGCCATCCTTAATACCGAAATCACCAAAGTCAACCTTTCTAAAAGCTAAACGCATATCGAATGGATTTGCATGCTTGTTTACCTTTAACCCATCGCCATTGTCTACAACTAAATCCGTATAATCAATCAACTCCAATTTTCGAACTTGGTTGAAGTTTGTATTATCTTCTATAAGCAAAGCCGTAGTTTTTGAGTTGCCAATATCGACGACCATGTCAACGTCCTTTGTCTCAACATCTACATCCTTATAAAGTTTGATAACTGGTAGCAAATTCTTTTGTACGAGATAGTTTATCAAGAAGGCATATGTTGCAATATACGCTGTACGTCTAACATTTGCTCCTTTAACCTGCGACACTCTTTGTACTGTTGGATGTACAAGATGCAATAGGTATTCGTCTATATAGCTCCATTTTTTACCTGATGTGCAATAATCCATTAAATAGAATTCATTACTACATAAGGCAAAATCCATATCGTTACGATACTTATCTGGGAAAACCGGACACTCATCGTACTCATCAGTAACTTCATATTTTGCTCTTGTATCAAAAGCAACAATTGCATCATAGTGCTTAACCCCTTTACTTTCTGATTTAGGAATCAATTTCATTCTTGCCCAGTTGAGAGGTCCAAACTTGAATCTTTTAGGAGTTCTTTTAAAAAAATATGGCAAAGGAAGCCAAACATTCTCAAATGCAGACAGTTTGCAGTCTCTATCAGTAAACGTAATATTGAATATATCACCTCTTACTCCAGGGCAATTCTCGTCATCTATACGTAAAGGAGTGATGCCATCGTTTTTCAATTCGTTGACATCAATTTCAATGGTAGGATCAGCTAAATATCCACCAGCATATAACTTCTGCTTATTATAATAAACACATTCGTCTTCAGTTCTTAATTCATAAACAGGCTCTAGTACCCATTCCCCATTTGTAGTATCATACCATTCATGATACCACATCTTGAACTTCTCTTGAGTATTGATACTCAAGGGTATTGTAAAGATTTGGATTCCAGAATTAGCTATCAATGTATGCTCACTCACCATAATGGCACATTTTTTCTTGCCGATGGTTCCCATCATCAAGCATATCATGCACTAAGTTTAATACGAGCATAAAAAAGCGTGGGAACTGCCTGTCGTCTGTCCCACTGATAGAGGCCTTCGCATTGCCCGATACTGCTGAACAGACAACGTTAGAGCCCACGCCGATATGATATACGCCACCACATGGAGTATCTTACCTATTATTATAGGTATACAATACTCCATTGGCTGTGATATAATCACACCCGTAGACACCTACCGTTGCTAAGTCCATGACAGTATCTGAAAGTTGCGAAGTTTCTATCAGTCGTGAACAAAGCGCCAAGTATGCGCCTTATATATGTCGTGTCTCTTTCCCACCCTACTCTCCTCTATCATAAAGCTAAAGCAAATATGAAAAGGCTCGGCGTGGTTCGAGACTTTTGCTGCGATTTTCATGTTTTTACACATTTCTATCGCTAACTGCCTACAAAATTATAGAAAAAAAACGAAACAACAAAACTTTTAGCTAAAAAGTTTCGAAAAAAGTTATGTGAGGGGGAATTATGGTGAAAAGGAGGGGAATCTGCGGAACATGATAATTCCAACAAAAGGGAGGAAATTTAGAAGGAAGTACGCAAGCGACAAAGAACCAACAAATATACGCACGTATGAATCTTTTTTCTCGAAAAAAGTATCAAAGTCTCATTTTTCGGTATAGAATAAGAATTATATCATTAATACACAGAACTTTATCACGAATGAGACTTCTCTGAAAATGAAGGAAGAAGTATCATCGAAGTATCATAAATTAGCGAGAAGTATCATGATTTCTTGCTTGCATCGAAAAAAAAAGCTTTATGAAGTGATAATAATAGCATTTATAAGGCAATAAACAGGATGTTTTTGCGTTTAGTAAAACAGAATGTTTTATTCTTAATACTTAAGAAACATGGATGAAAAGGAATTATTGAAAAAGGCTTTTGAGTACGGAAACGTACCTAGCAACATCACCTACTGTTTCACCGAACCATGTCCGATGAAAAACAAATGTATCCACTATCTATCCGGTCTCTACAAAAACGAGAAGACTGATAGAGGGGATGCCATCTTCCCAAATGCCCTGAAAAACGGGAATTGCAAGTACTTTGCTCCGCTGCGTGTCGTGAAAATGGCATGGGGATTCGACAAACTCTTTGCCGAAATGAAAGTGAAAGACGCTCCTGCACTGCGCGCTGAAATGAGAGACTACCTCGGCAGCAAAGGACAATACTACCGTTACAAACTGGGACAACTGAAACTCCTGCCGGAACAACAGGTATATATCAAACAGCTCTTCGCCAGATACGGATATAAAGATGTTGAATTCGACCATTTCTCAGAAGAGATTGATTTCACTAAAAGCTAATCTTTTTCTCTGCCCTCCAGATGTTCCAGCCATGCCATTTAAGCGGTCCCACAGAGAACACGTGACGGGCTACCAGTGAACACGTGACGGGCTACTGGAGAACAAGTGACGGGCTACTGGAGAACAAGTGACGGGCTACTGGAGAACAAGTGACGGGCAGTCATTGCCCGTACAACGGGAAACGAGTGCCCAATTTACCAACCAAACTTTGGGCAACGCTGATAAGATTTTATAGTTTATAGTTGACAGTTTATGGTTAATAGTTAACAAACAAACATTCTAATCAATATATTCAATGAAGGTAACAATCGTTCATACAAACAACAAGAAGCAGCTCCTCGTCAGCACCAAGACGATGGAGAAGTTGCTGCAACGTATCGCAAAAGATGACAGCAGACTTACTGTTACCCATTTCCGCGAATACGTGACCTATATGGAAAGCGGCTACGAATATTACAAGGATATGCCAACATGGATGCACATCTACCCCGCTGCTGAATTCGCCAAAGACGAAAACAACAACCTGAAGATGAAGGCGTGCAACGGTATCCTGATGCTGAAATTCGGAAACATCACAGATGCAGACGGCGTGGAGGGCGTGAAGCGCTCGGTTGCCATGCTGCCTTCTACCTTTGCTGCGCTGGAAGGTGCTGATGGTAAGTCGGTTATCGTATTGGTGAAATTCAGCAATGAAGATGATTCGCTGCCTGCCGACGAAGCGGATGCCGAACGACTGTACCGCATCGCTTACCAGCAGATTTTGCCTGTATATCAGGCGATTGCCAAGGCTTCGGTGCTCACAGACGGGCCAAAACCTTCTATAGAAGCGGGCGCAAACCTGTCTTTTGAGCCTTCGATGCACAACAGTTTTATGATGACGCTCGATGCGAAACCTTATTTCAACAGTAAGGCGGTAGCAATGAAAATTAACAGCAACATGCACCCTCAGAACCAGGCTTTCAACACGGAAGATAATCAGCAGATGATTCCTGGTTCCGATACTTCGGAAGAAGAAAAGAAAGTTGACAAGAACAGCGTTCGCGAGAATATCATGAGCATGATGCAGCTGCTGAAAAGTAAATATAACTTCAGATACAACACGGTGATGAAATTCGTGGAATACATGCCGAAGGAGAAAGGTTGGTATGGTTTCCAGCCCGTGGATCCGAGAGTGCAGAAGCGCATGACGCTGGAGGTGCAGCTTGCCGATATCCGAGTGAGCATCAAGGATGTCAGGAATTTTCTGGAGTCTGATTATATCAAGAATTATAATCCGATAGATGAATATCTCTTCCAATGCTACGACAAATGGGACGGAAAGGACCATATACGTGCCTTGGCTCGTACGGTTCCTACCAACAATCCTTACTGGGCAAACTGGTTCTACACCTGGTTTCTGGGCATGGTTGACCAGTGGCGCGGCTTTACCCATCGCCAGTATGGCAACTCGGTGGCTCCGCTTCTGATTTCCAAGCAGGGTTACAACAAGAGTACTTTCTGTCGCCGGCTGTTACCGCCGGAACTGCAGTGGGGATATAACGATAATCTGATTCTGTCTGAAAAACGTCAGGTTTATCAGGCGATGGCGCAGTTTATGGTCATCAATCTTGATGAGTTCAACCAGATTTCTCCACAGGTGCAGCAGGGATTTCTGAAGAATCTCATCCAGTTGCCTACGCTGAAATACAAGCCTCCGTATGGTAGTCATGTCATGGAATTTCCTCGTCTCGCCTCGTTCATCGCCACGAGCAACATCACGGATATTCTCACCGATCCATCCGGCAACCGAAGATTCATCGGTGTGGAACTGACGGGACCGATCGATGTGAGTGTGCGTCCGAACTATCAGCAACTTTTCGCCCAGGCGCTGACTGCTTTGCACAATGGCGAGAAGAGTTATTTTGATGCGGAACAGGTGAAGTTGATCATGAAGAACAACTGCCAGTTTGAGGTGGCTGAGCCGATAGACCAGTATTTCCAACTCTATTTCGAGTTGGTTGAGAATGAGAAAGAGGGTGAATATCTGACTGCCGCCGAGATTTTCGACTATCTGAAAAAGCAGATAGGTTCATCGCTCAAGGTGAACAGTTTGATGGGATTCGGCAGAAAACTGGCGAATATGAGTGAGTTAAAACATAAAAGATTTGCAGATGGAATGAAGTATCTTGTAAAGAAAAAGTGAAATAATGATACTTCTATGATACTTTAATGAGACTTCTCGGCACCAAAACCGAGAAGCCTCATTCTCTTTATCTTATTATCTATCAAGTCTTTAAGTCAATATTTTCAATAGAAAATGAGACTTTGAGACTTTTTTCTCAAAAAAAACTTTTCCACGTAAGAGAAAACTATTATCCTTTAGATAGCATAAAGGAAGGTGCGGATGAACCAGTAGCAAACGATACCTGCAATGTAACCTACGAAAGCAATCCAGGAGATGTGCTTCATATACCAGCCGAAGGTAATCTTCTCCAAGCCCATTACTACCACACCAGCGGCACTACCGATAATCAGCATTGAACCACCTACTCCGGCACAGTAGGCGAGCAACTGCCAGAAGACGCCATCCACAGCCATATCACCAGCGGCTGCCACAGGATACATTCCCATACATCCGGCTACCAGAGGCACATTATCAACAATACTTGAAAGCACACCGATGATACCAGTAACCAGGTAGTGGTTGCCATCGAATACGACGTTCAAGCCCTGACCCAAAGCAGTCAATACGCCAATCTCAGCCAGGCAAGATACTGCCATCAGGATACCGAGGAAGAAGAGGATGGTACTCATATCAACACGAGAAAGCAACCTGGTTACTCGCTTCTGAGTACCCTCGGCATCAGCTCCACGATGCAAACCGCGATAGAAAACTTCGGTAGCAGTCCAGAGAACGCCCAATACCAGGAGGATTCCTACGAATGGAGGCAAGTGGGTGATACTCTTGAAGATAGGAACGAAGATCAAACCGCCTACTCCCAACCAGAACACAGCCTTGCGCTGACCTTCGGTGAAATCGCTGACCGATGCATTCTGCTGGGCAGAAACCTCAGGCATCACGAGTTCGCCCTTCAACATGGTCTGAAGGATGAGGGCTGGAATCACCATGGAAACCACAGATGGAATGAAGATTTCGGCGATAACGCCGGCTGCAGTAATCAATCCCTTGTTCCAGAGCATGATGGTGGTAACATCGCCGATTGGTGAGAAGGCACCACCCGAATTGGCTGCGATGATGACGAGGGATGCATAAACCATGCGATCCTTGTGGTCGGTGACGAGCTTTCGGAGAATCATGATCATCACGATACTGGTGGTCAGATTGTCGAGGATGGCAGAGAGGAAAAAGGTAAGGACAGCGATACGCCAGAGAAGCGCACGCTTCGACTTGGTCTTCATCACCTTGCGAACCCAGTTGAATCCACCGTTCTGGTCAACGATTTCCACGATGGTCATCGCACCCATCAGGAAGAAGAGTGTTGTGGCGGTATCGCCCAGATGTTCCTGGATGATTCCGGTCACCTTCTCCACCATTCCAGCAGCACCGCCTGTATAATCAGGGTGCATCAACTGGAGATACTGCATTGGATCCATCATGTAGAGGGTCCAACAACCTACCAACATCAACAGGGCTATCGCAGCCTTGTTTACCTTAGTCAAGCTTTCGGTAGCTATGAGTGCATAGCCGAGCACGAAAACGACAATAATAGAAATTGTAAGTGTAGTCATTACTTTTTATTTTTTATTAGATATTCTTTTTTCCTTTATGTATGATTTGGTACTCACAATTGCCAAACGGCTGCAAAGATACAAAAAGAAAAGCAATAACCACACGATTCCTTATTATAATTGTATGTAATCGTTTACTTACTTACGGTTTTAACCTAATAATAACCGATTTCGCCCTGTATGGTTGAGGCATTTCGTATTTTTATTGCTCTGAAGATATAGAAGCAAACAAAGTTACTTTTTGAGGAGTTGCTTCTCTGTATGTCCAGTAGAGGCAGCTCTCTTCGGGGAAAGTATCCATGTATTCATTGAGAGAAGCCAAATGCTTGGATAGAGCCTTCTCATCATACTTGCCTACTGTAAACGACAGAAGATATTTGCCATTGTCTTTTAGATTGACTGACTTTAGGTGGCAGATAGCCTCAGCTATGTCGTCTTGATATTCATACGAATAGACAGATACCACATTCTTTCCTCTGATGATATCGGAGAAACTTCTGAAATCAAAGCCTACCATACCATGAATCTCCACATTCTCATGGTACACTTGCAAGAAGTGCTTCAATTCCATGTATGGATTACAGCCTGGCTCTGGAAGGAAAGACAAGATAGAGTCGATATCGGATTCATCCTTGATGCAGAGTTCCGGAGTCATTTTTACGACTACATTCTTTCTGGCACGTTCGTGGTTCTCCAATACCTGATGAACATGTTCTACTCCTTCGGCAGTAGATACCACTACCATATTGATAAGTGTGCAAGAACGGTTCTCGATGGAATATATTCCTTCTGAGCGAAGCTGATTGATAGCTTGCTGACTAACATCGTCAGCAGCTATCAGCAGCAATGAATCAAATGCGATTTCTTTCATGAGATTGATGCTTGGTAATTATGCAATTCTGTTATGTGCATTTATTTCTACTAATATCTTATCTTCATTAGCTTCATTAAATACCTGACTGAAAGACACTTTAGCTGCATCAGAAAAGAATGGCAGCAAAAACATCAGTTGAGACAGTTCTCCTATCAACAAAGGATAATTCTTTGATGTTTCAATCCGAATATCTACCTTGGTATAAGCAGCCCATTCTACCAAGGTGTACAATTTAAACGAACGACAGATTGCCTCTGCCCTACTCTCACCTTCCTGTGGAAAAGAATAGATACGGCGCTTAACCGATAAATTATGATTTTCCTGTTTCATTGTATATTGTTTTTTTAAATTTCCTGTGCAAAAGTACTGGGAACATGAGTAAATTGGCTGCACAACTTTATTTTTGTTTGATATTTTTCAGTGGTGTGAAAGGATTTAGCACACCTAAGCAATAACTTTGCAGTAAAATCGTTATATAGGTATCAACTTTCATTATGACCTGACAGCCACAAAAAACTGTGCAGCCATTGTATGGAAGAATTATAGAACTTTTCAAAAGTAAAACTTATGAGCAAGGACATTTCTCTCAAATCAATAGTTGATTTTGAAAATGACAAAATCAACTTCTATATTCCCCGCTATCAGCGAGGATATAGGTGGAAAAGCCGACAAGTCAGTCAGCTGATAGATGATATTAACTCTTTTAGTCCCACCGAATCCACTCCTTTCTATTTTCTTCAGGCATTAGCTGTTGCTAAAGATATAGAGAATAATAGAGTCAATGTAGTGGATGGACAACAGCGACTTACCACGTTAAAGCTGATACTCGGTGAGGAAAGTGGCGAGTTACCTATTGACTATGCCCGTGAGGCGAACCAGGCACTCGATCAGCATTTCAAGAATATGGCCGAAGACGTTATTAAGGAAAAATTGGGTGAAATTGGAACCGAAAGAAGAACAGAATTCTGCAAAAAGATAAAAGAGCATTGTAAATTTCTCTACTATGAAGTTGACAAAGACAAGGAATTATCAACCTTCTATGAACTTAATAGTGGCAAAATTCCTGCAAAGGATTCAGAATTAGTGAAATGCGTCATGCTGACCTTAGGAAATGACGAGTCCTCCGATATAACCAATGCACGTGCAGGCGAATGGGATGAGGTTGAGCGCAAACTCAACGATAACAGTTTCTTTTCATTTTGCACACCTCGAGATACCTGGAGAGAAGACGACAGGATGACCGTGTTGTTGCGCTATGCAGGACTGACCGCAACACCGCAAAAACAAGGAGAAGAGGTTTTTCCTTTTCTCACAAAAATCCTTAACGAACTGAAGACCAAGTCGCGTATCACGATTTGGAAAATGATATATTCAGCGTTCTATCGTTTATTAGAATGGTACAACGACCCTCTCATGTATCATGCTTTTGGAGCTATTGTGCATCAAAGAAATAATAAGGATATCAAGCCCAAAACAAGAAAGGAGATATTGGACACTATAGAAAAAATGGCAGAATACAAGCCAAAAGAAGACAAGAACGATTACTCCAACTGGGGAGAAGATTTATTTAATTATCTGGTGCTCAGCAATGTCGCTTTCTGTTGGAAAAGATGGCCCTATCGCTATAGCTTTGAAATGCATCGCCAAGTAGAAGCTTGGTCGATTGAGCATATATTTGCCAGAAACCAAAAAGATTTGGATGAAAAAGAACTAGAAGAGTGGTTAGGCAATGACTATTCTAAAAGTGTGTTTGACGAGTATCAAAAAGAATGCGGAGAAGGAAAAGGAAAAGGAGATGATTGGCTAGCTAAAAAACTAGGCAGTAGATACCCGACAACAGAAGATAATTCTATCGGGAATCTTGCATTGTTGCCAAAAGATGCAAACTCCTCGTTAAATAACAAGTTGTTTGAAGGAAAACGGGAAGCTGTTTCTGAATGGGCACGTAATAGTTGGACTGAGTATTGGGCACCTCCTGTCACAGAAGCCGTGTTTATGAAATCATTCCCTGGATTAAAGATGACAGATCCATATTGGTCAGAAAATGACAAGAATGCTTATCAAGACTCCATGAAAGAGGATATAGACCGTTTTATTAACGCATTAAAGAATCCTGTAAAAATATGAAAAATGATATTTTAAAGCACTATATAGAAGTACCAGACAATTTGTTTGCACTATTGTCCAGGTATCGTGTGGTTATTCCTGGCATTCAACGCCACTATGTCCAGGGAGCCAATAATCCCAAGGCAGAAAGCGTACGTAAACTGTTTATAAAAGAAATCTTCACAGCAATAGAAGAAAAGCAGAATGAATTCAATCTACATTTCATCTATGGCCCCATCAACACTGATGGAGAAGATTCATTCGTACCAGTAGATGGTCAGCAACGCCTGACTACCTTATGGCTGATTGCAAGATACGCAGCGGAAAAGGCAGAACCTTCTGATCGCAAGGATCTACTGAGCTTACTTTCTCGTTTTACCTATGAAGACAGAATCAATGCTAAACGATTCTGCCAGGCATTGACTTGTGAAGACTCGAGATGGGACTTTACCCAAGACCCGAATCCTGATATCCTTTGTCAAGATTGGTTTATGGACTATTGGAAAGAGGATGAAACTGTAGCTTCTATGATAAGAATGCTTTCCACTATTCATGAAGAATGGAATAAACACCAAGACTCCATCACAGCAGAGGATATTTTGGAGGCCATTGCCTCAAAAATCAGATTTGAACTGAAGATAGATGCCTTTGGTGATGATATTTACATGAAGATGAATGCCCGTGGATTGCAATTGACACAATGGGAGAACTTCAAAGGCAAATTCTCGGAAGACTTACGCGAAGATATAAAAGAGAGCTGGGATAAAGAGATGGAAGAGCTTTCCAATCTTTTTTTCAAGCGTTCAGACAAACAACACGAATTGCCGGATAATGCTTTCTTCGCTTTGTATGCACGAATCATGGCCTACGAAGCGAGAAAACAACCTGGCGTGGATTGCGGTAATAACATCAAGGAGCTTGCAGATTATAAGAAATGGAATCATATTGAATTGCCATTTGTTCCATATTCTGATTTTTCAGGTATTATGCAAGGAATCCAAGACATCCGTAACGAGCCCATTGCTTCAACTGTTGCAGAAACATGTGTCAAGATGATAAAAACTGTTCTGGCTAGCGCCCAAAACATAGTACCCTATTTTGGAGATAGTAAATTATTTGATACATTCTTTCATCCCCAAAACGGAAATGAACTCGACTTCACACTATGTTGCTATGAATATTTTAAGAAATTTAACAATATAGAAACTAAAGATTTCTTAAAGGCTTTGCGTTTAATGTGGAACATTCTCGAAAATGTAGATAAGCAATACGAAGAGCCAGACAATCGAGTTAAACTTGTCAAAAAATTCATTGACTTAAAGGACCAAACATTGTACTCTCCCCAAATCAAGGAAAAAATCGGTTCAAATGCTCCAGAGCAAGCAAAAGAAGAAGCAGAAAAGGCTGTCCAAATGCATCGAAATGACCTGTCTATGCCTAGTGATTGGAACGAGGACAAACTTGGTCCATGGAGGGATTGGAATGATGCAATAGAGAAAGCTGAAAATTGGGCATTCTTTCATGGTTCCATCCGGTTCCTCTACAGAAACAGTAATGGAAAAAATACTTGGGAGAATTTCGCTACCAAACTCAATAATTGCATGGACCTCTTTACCAAAGATGGACTTTCAGAGGAAAAGAAGGTAAAAGCTAACCAAGTGCTTATTTCCCATTGCAAAGAATGGGATGATATCAGGAGGGAACCGGTATTTGATACTAAGAAAGAGAGTTGGAAGCAAGTTCTAACTGAAACTGACGTTAAGCTTTCAGAATACGTAAATGGTCTGCTTCTATCACCGAATGAAATTGTAGATAATCATAATGAGATTATACAGATTTTAATCGATGATGCAATATGGAAGAATCTCATAAAGAAAACTTCTGGATATGAGCTTGAATGGAAGGCTAACTCTCCATCATTATGGTTGAACAGGTATTTATATTTAACGCTGAAATTGACCCGCGACAATCATGAAGATATCTTAGATGCATTTATTGGCGAATCTAAAGTAACATTCGATGCACCAGAAGAAGAACGATACAGGACAATAAAAGGCAAAAATTACTATTTTGCAGTACCTATGTGGTTTACGTATAAATACAAAGGTAAAGAATACCATTTTGCTTGGCAAACATCGGGAAACATAGATATGTATGATAATGGCAGGAAAAGATTATGCGAACAATACGACGGAGAGATGGCTAATAATTTCACCATCCATATTGACAAAGAAACAGGCCACGACTCTTCCTATTACATCAAGAAGATTGAAGACTGCATCGATTGTTACGAGAAAATCCATAACAAATAAAAGAAACAGAATATGGCTATCAATCAATTGAATAAATATGTCTGGCTCGTGGAAACCATCCATCGGGCTAGAAAAAGGGGCGGCATCACCTTAAAGGAAATCCAAAGCAGATGGAAGGATTCTGATCTCAGCGAAGGAACGGAACTCTCCCGCCGTACCTTCATCAACAACTTCCATTCCATCGAGGAACTGTTTGAAATCAGCATCTGCTGTGGCAGCGGATACCGCTATTACATTGAGTATGGTGACTGCTTCGAGGAAGGAAGTGCCAGAAGCTGGATGCTCAATGCTTTCTCCCTCAATGCCATGGTTGGCAACAGTCACAAGCTCAAGGAGCGTGTACTCCAGGAAGATATTGCCGAAAAATTGAGAAATCTCACAAAGAAATACCAGATTTAATCTATTAAGGAATAACAGATTTAATCTATCAAGAAATATCAGATACAATCATCTGAAACTAGGAGAAAAAGGCGGCAAATACATTTTTCGTATTTACCGCCTTTTCTTTATGGGTGATGCATCAGAACCCAACCTTTCTCTTGGGGGTTCTTCCTTCCAGCCTTTCACTATCGCAATACCCGACAAGAGATTTACAGATTGAGATTTATTTCTTCTGCGCAGTAATTTTGATGGATAAGCACTGTCAAAATGCAAGTTTTAAAAATTATTAGGAAAAGAAGTGGCGATAGTTACATAAAAAGTAGTATCTTTGCATTTCATAAAACATGTAACATAAAACATGGAATAGATATAAAACGTTATGGAACAGCTGAATAACCCATTTGTTATCTACGGATATAAGGGAGCTGAATACTTCTGCGACCGCAAGAAAGAGACGGAAGTCACCATGAAGTTTGCAGAATGGGGGGTGTAATTTAAACTGTGTCAAGGCTTGTTCTTAACTTTCATTCCCACTCCCTGCTGGGGGCA
>OHCL01000118.1_pt1 | contig 25649 bp, 20 predicted proteins | sample 1577591 | NCBI WGS metagenome assembly OHCL01 (sample SAMEA3879549, study PRJEB24766) | human gut metagenome | biome: human-associated habitat; feature: feces | place: USA | collected 1985/1987
ATTGCTGGTTCAGGGTACCGCTGCCACCCCGGCTGCTCGGAGATTTAAGTATAGCCTATTTCGCCCTGTATTGTCAAGCCAGATACGCGCTTAAGACTTCTTTTTCTGGCGAAGTTCTTTAAAAAATGTGGAAAGCATTGCCGAACACTCTTCCCCAAGCACACCCTTTTCTATCTCGACCTGGTGGTTAAACTGCTGCATCTGGAGCAGATTTAATACCGAGCCGGCGCATCCGGCTTTGGGATTCATGCTTCCGATCACCACTTTTTTCATCCGGCTCTGAACGATCGCACCTGCACACATCTGACATGGCTCTAACGTCACATACATCGTGCAGTCCTCTAACCGCCAGTCACCGGTTTTCTTACTCGCTTTGCGGATTGCGGTCAGTTCCGCATGCGCTAATGTGTTGCCTTCTGTATTTCTTCTATTATATCCACGCGCAATGATCTTATCGTTCTGCACGATCACACAGCCGATCGGCACCTCATCCAATGCATATGCTTTTTTTGCCTGCCGTATCGCCGCTTTCATGTATTTTTCATCCTGATTCATGGACAGTTTCCCCGAAATGTTATACTATATAGTATGCAGTATTGTACCGCATTTTTTCATTTTTGTCGAGAAGGAGGCATCTTGCCTGATGCAGTGGAAAAACGCTTCTTTAAAATATGAATCTCAGACAGACCGGCTGATCTTAAAAGTCTTAACACCGAATTATGCAAATGCGGTTTTAAATTTTCAGAACCGCAATCGTGAAAGTTTTGAAGCCTACGAACCGACAAGACCTGCCAACTTTTATACCGCATCCTACCAGCAGGCAGTTTTAAAGTGTGAATGGGATCTCGCATTAAAACAACAGTGTATCCGTTTCTATGTTTTCCGGAAGGATGATCCGCAAATGATCATCGGAACCGTATGCCTGCACGACATCCGCTTTGCAGCATATTCCTGCACAGAGATCGGCTATAAATTTGACGCAGCATTCCGGCGCATGGGCTATGCCTCAGAAGCGATTAAAAAAGTCATGTCACTTGCCTTTTACGACCTTCATCTTCATCGTGTATTCGCACGTGTTATGCCGGAAAACAAGCCCTCCATCTACCTTTTGGAATCGCTCGGTTTTCAGTATGAAGGTGTAGAACGCGGCTGTTTTTTTATCCAGAACCGATGGGCAGATCATCTGCGCTACGCGTATCTCAACCCTTCCACCGACAATTAACAGCTGCATTTTTTATGCACAGCCCCTGTCAAAAACGTCTCCATTTTGTCAGACAGTTATTCCTCAAAAAAACGATACCAGCAGCCAAACCGGTTTTCAACCTGCTCCGGCATAAATTCCGGGAATCCAAAGATGATCGCCATGACACGCTCCTGATTCTGATAAATGCCAGGCACCCCTAAAAACCATCTGTTTTGTGTATCTTCTTCTATTTTTCCAATCACCAGATACCGGTAATTAAAAAATCCATGTAACAGAAAACTGTTATTTCCGAGATACCAGTATTTTCTCGGCAGCTCCCGTAGATCCTTTAATTCAATTTTAATACAGGTAATATTTTTTTCCGAAAATGGCATGCTTGCCGGATGATTTTTTAAAAACTGCTCCCAGATGTCCGTCCACTGGTACTGTGGAAAGAAATTGCGCGCGGGGAGTTCTGTCGCAGCGAGCTCACTGTCATATTTCTGTGCAGACCGGGTGATCTGGGTTCTGTTTTCCTGCTGCCTTTTCATGCTGTCCTGCACGGACATTTTCCCTGCTGCCGGCTTGTTTTCTGTTTCTGATATAATTTTTTCTGTTTCATGCAAAGTTTCTCTTGCATGCATATCTTCTCTTGCATGCATATCTTCTCTTGCATGCATATCTTCTTTTGTATACAACTCTTCTTCCACCGGCGGTTCCTCTGGCTGGCTTTCTCTCCACTCCCCAAAGTGCTCCATATCCACGGTAAGCGGCTCCCCCTCCGTCCAGCGGCTCATGAAAATACGTCCATCTTCGCTGCACAAAAAAATCCCGTCCATCTCAAAAAAACTGAGTGATGATGTCGGTATATGCATTATTTTCATTGCTGTGGCAAAATCTCCAGCACCATTGCGGACGTCCATTTCTCCGATCAGGCTTCCCTCCATCTGATTACCCTGTTTGCGAAACAGATAAACCCTGCAGTGCGTCTGCGCAGCATAGACACTACGCAGATGGATTTCAAGCCTGCACTCTTCTCCCCGCAGCTCGATCCTGGCAAATCCCGTATTGCCTGCCTTTTTTGCATTTTCATACCCATATATATATGCAATAAACCGTTTCATTCCTGCCATAGGCAATCTCTCATCTCTGTTTTTGTTTTCTTCTATTTGTATTCCGTTTTTTTATAAATTAGAACATAAACGATAACATCCATTGCCTGACGGTCTAAATATAACTACTTACTCTGTCCTTTCATTTTCATTGGTATCCCGCTTTTATTTCTCTCTTCTTTTGATACATTTTGTCATCTGCACGGGATCTGGTATCCTCGATATCCCGGTCTGTTTCCGGGTCAAACTCCGCATAGCCATAGGCAATCTGTATCTGTGGTATTGCGTTTTTCGAATTAAACTCATCCTGTTCCTGCTTCATCTGCCGGAATAACTCTTCCATATCTGAAGGATCATTCCCATAGATCACAACGCAGAATTCATCTCCACCGATCCGGTAACAATTTCCACAATTTCCAAACACATGCAATATGATCCCCGCAGCATTTTGGATATATGCGTCTCCGGCTGCGTGCCCCATCGTATCATTGCACTGTTTTAAATTGTTAAGGTCAAAAACAATAATCTTCGCCTTCTTCGGCCGCCTGTTTACCTTGATCCATTCATCATATGCATTCCGGTTATAGAGCTTCGTCAGCATATCTTTGGTTGCAAGTTCTTCATAGATCTGCAGCTTCTGCCCTGCATCCATCTGCTCTGCCACTTGTCTGCATACTTCGACCGCAAAAATAATGATATAGATAAAAACACCATATATGTCATATATACTTGTCTGAAATGATCCGTAATAAAAGTGCAGCAGATCTGCCACAAGCGTTCCCAGAAGAATAAACCCACCAACCACAACAACCCACAGATGACGGTGTACCTTCGTTTTTCTATACTCAGAAATCAGCATGACTATCGTATAAAGCAGCGTTATCCCCAACAGGACATGTGTGACCGTGTACATCTGCCGGAAGCCTCGGATCCCGGCAAGCTGCAATATAAGCTGTACCGCCAGATTCAGATATGCCAGCATGCAGATAATATCTGATCCCCACTTGTCCTCAATATCAAAGAATCCCTTGGTAAACCACACAAAGGAAGGCACCATGAGTATCAGGGCTACCGCTGATACGAATACGATCTCAACTCTGACCGGAAACAGGATCAGAAGTGCGGCATCTGTCTCGTTCAGTGCCCAAGTTCCGGTCAGAAAGGAAAAAGTGCCAAAATGCAGCAGAGTCTGCTTCATTTTCATTCTGGTCCGTGCGATCAGCCACCACAGTACCATGAAGAAACCCAATAATATCTCTAGCAGACAGATAAATGTTACCGGCATGGATCTGTACAACATTCCGCTATACATCTGGGTATACCCGCCGATTGAAAAATCAATTTGCTTTTGTCTGACCTCCGGATAGACCGCACGGATCATAACCTGGATCTGTTCTGCCCCGGATGGTATCCCGACATAATTCCACATAACTCCGGGTGACACCTTTGGCATTGCCTGCTGCTGTCCGACATGATAGATCAGCGTGTCATCAGCGTACACACTGACTTCCATATGCGCCGTATAAAAACGCAGACAGTCCCCTCCATCCTTTATCTTCTGTGCAGAAAATACAAACCTGCGGTTATCCTCATCTGTCTGGTATTCCCTGTCCGGAATAATGCTGCGGCAATATTTTTCCTGATGTTTGTTGTCAAAAAAACTCAATGATAAAATAACAACATGCAGAAAGACACACACTGCCACTATGATATAATATATCCTGCTCAGAATTGTCTTTACTTTCAAACTGCTTCTCCCTTACACTGCCATTTATTGTCAAAGCTATATTCCAATATACCACAAAGCATTCGTTTATCAAAGATTAAAATGAAAAACCAAACCATCTTCATCTTGACATTTTTTCTCTGTGATTATATAATAATTTTAGTAACAATTACTATTATCAAGAAAGGATGGTAATATGCTGAAACGAAGTAAGCAGCGGGAATCCATCAAGAAGTTTCTCATCTCGCGTTATGACCACCCTACCGCAGAGACCGTCTATATGAATATCAAGGAAGAATTTCCGAATATCAGTCTCGGTACGGTATACCGCAATCTGTCATTACTGGCAGATATCGGTGAGATCCAGAAACTGTCCACCGGAATTGGACCTGATCGTTTTGACGGTAATCCAAAGCCGCATTACCATTTTATCTGCAAGGAATGCGGGAGCGTTCTGGATTTAAATGTAACGGGACTGGATCATATCAATGTTCTTGCCGCACAGGACTTTGACGGTGAGATTGAAGGACATGTGACTTATTTTTACGGAAAATGCTCTTCCTGTAAAGCCAAAAGACAGACTTCCTGATCATTTTTCCCAAAAAAACTTCTAAAATAACATAAAATAATGTTGACAAAAAGAAGTTTTTCATTTAAAATCAGTAATAGTTACTGATATCAATTTAAAGCACACAGTAATAGATTTCAAATAAGCGGGGAAATCTATTACAGCAGACAAATAACATTTTTCAAAGAAAAGGAGATTAAAATTATGGCAAAGTATGTATGTACAGTATGTGGTTATGTTTATGAAGGCGATGCAGCTCCGGAGATCTGCCCGGTATGTAAAGCTCCGGCTGAAAAGTTCAAATTGCAGGAAGGTGAGAAAGTATGGGCTGCTGAGCACGTAGTTGGTGTTGCAAAAGGAGTAAGTGAGGATATCGTATCCGATTTAAGAGCAAACTTCGAGGGTGAGTGCTCTGAGGTTGGTATGTATCTTGCAATGGCTCGTGTTGCTTACCGTGAAGGTTATCCGGAAGTTGGTTCCTACTATGAGAAAGCTGCATGGGAAGAGGCAGAACACGCTGCAAAATTCGCAGAACTGCTCGGTGAAGTTGTAACAGACAGCACCAAAAAGAACCTTCAGATGAGAGTTGACGCTGAGAACGGTGCAACAGCAGGAAAAACTGATCTTGCAAAACGTGCAAAAGCTGCAAACCTTGATGCAATCCATGATACCGTTCATGAGATGGCACGCGATGAGGCTAGACACGGAAAAGCATTTGAAGGACTGTTGAACAGATACTTCGGTTAATCTTTAAACCATATAGACAATAAGCATTTCAGAGGATAGACAGTTGTCAGCTGTCTATCCTTTTCGTTTGAAAATCAATATATATACTTTATGCCGGTTCCCCAAGTATGATCCGTATCAGGTTTTTATCCAGCATGATCGTCCTGTTCCACGGATTCACGATAATTCCCTTTGCCCCTTCTGCGGCAAGTACCGCGCGGAATGCCTGCTCAATTCCTGTTAAAAATGTAGACATTACACTCCCGCTTCCCTTTAATTCTTCCTCAAAACTGGTAAATGCCGCCCACCAGCTATTGCCGTCCGGCGTCTGCACTGCCTGTATCTGCATCTGGTTCCCGCCCGTCGGCGGTTCCACCGCTACGATAAACTGACCGCCCTCTTTCATGCGTCTGCGTATCACTGTCAGGGTATGCGCTAACATCTCTTCGCTTGCCTCCTGCTGCAGTGCCGCGATTGCGGTTTCTATTTTCTCATTTCCCTGTAATCCCTCATCGATTTTATTGTTATCCATAAAAGCTCCATTTCTATATGTAAAAAATTTTATTTTTTATACTATTGCCACTTGATTCAACTGATTATTTTACAACCACTTTTGTTTTATCTGTTTCATAAGCTGCTCTCCCTTTTCCCTACATATTATACCCTCCAATTTTCCTTTTCACAATCTGCTTTTCACCGCACAGGGACAATGAGTCGCTTGTGAGTTACTGTTCACAGGCAGGCATTTTCTGAACTGAAAATGCCGTATGATACAGTGGTGGCAGCAGATTTTGCCGATTTGGAATGCGAAGTGCGCATCCCGCCCGGAGGGCTTTTTCACTCATAGGACGTAATTTCCTATGAATGAAAAAAGCATGGCATCCCTCTGGACAACCATGCTTTTGGGTTATTGTTCACACCTGTAGTGCAACTTCCAACAATTACAGTTCTTCGATTTTTTCTTTTGTTTCTTTCTCTGCTGTCTCGGCAAACCCGAGCACGACCTTAAACAGATCTCCGTCCACATACAGACGGAATGTACCACCCATAAGATCCATCAGGCTGTTTGCGATAGAAAGTCCGAGTCCGCTTCCTTCCGTATTTCTGGATGCATCGCCCCGCACAAAACGTTCCATCAGTTCATCACTGCTGATATTGAGCGGGTATTTTGACGTATTGCGGAAGGTGATAGACACCTGTGCCTCTTTTACTTCAAGATTGATGTAGACACGCGTCCCACTCTGGGCATATTTGCAGATATTATTCATCAGGTTATCGATCACACGCCAGAAATGTCTGCTGTCCGCCATGATATAGACCGGTGTCTCCGGCTTTTCGATCACAAGATCAAGTCCTGCCTCTTTTGTCTTTTCCTCAAATTCCCCGACCGTCTGTGTCATAAATATCCCGGCTTCTAACCGCTCTAAATGTACCGGAAGGTTTCCGGTGGACGCCTTGGAAGCCTCGATCAGGTCTTCGATCAGCTTTTTCAATCGGCTTGACTGGCGCTCTAACACCTCTAAATACTCCTGCGCTGTCTCGTTGTGCAGTTCTTCTTTTTCCAGCAGATCCACATAGTTGATGATCGATGTCAGTGGAGTCTTAATGTCATGGGACACGTTCGTGATCAGTTCTGTCTTGAAACGTTCACTCTTCATCCGCTCTTCGATCGCATGTGTCATGCCGTCGCTGATATGGTTGATCTGTTCTCCCTGTTCCTTAAATATACCGGTCATACGCTTTGTACTGATCTGATAGCCCGGCTCACCGCCTGCAATTTTTTCCGTTCCGTTCTTTAACTGGTTTAACTGCACACAGTACCACAGGACCAGCGGATATAAAACCAGTTTTTCTAACAGCCAGAGTAAAAGGGCTATGTCTGAATTAAAAAACATCAATACCCCTATGCCCTCAAAAAATGCAAGTACCAGCATGACCAGGATCACTTTCCAGAGAAACCCGATATTTTCCCAGATCATCCGGGCGAACTGTCCGATTTTACGGAAAAGCTGGTAACACAGGGTATGTCTCCACCATTTTCCCAATTTTACCCGCACGGAAAAACTTAATAAAAACAGTAACAACAGCCATCCCATGCAAAGGGTTGCAACTGCAGTAACAAATAAGATAAACGGCAGATACGCAACATCGACATTTATCAGGAATATCGCTGCCACATAGAAAACAAATACCTCTGCCAGCACAGCCCCCACTGCAAAAACATCCAGCCACAGATGATCCCAGACAGTCGTAACGATCTCATCCGTTCCATTCCGGTGCCCCGCCGCACACATCAGAAATACAAAGGCTGCTGCTCCGATGATAAAACTTACAAACATTGTGACTAGCGCCGTGTAACGCATGCTGTATACAAAATTCAGCAGGGTATTTGCCTGTACGTACAAGTCCGTACTGTTCCAGTCTGTCCCAACATTCTGCGGCAGGATCACAACCATCTGATAAGTGGTTTTCGGTGATGTGTTCCCCATGTTTACCCAGAGTGTATAGTTGCTGTCAAGATAATAATCCTCGTGTGTTGTATACGAAACGCTGGCATCTTCTTTGTTTTTTTCAGATGAGTCCACCCGGTCGATCTCATCCATGGATATCTCCCGGACTCCGTCTAATAACACATTTCCCCAGTGATTTACATCCATGCGCGTGCCATCAAACATGTCAAACGTGACGTATTCTCCATTTGCAATATCATCCATGCCGCTGTCTGTGACATCCGTCAGTGGCTCTTCGGTTGATTCTGCTACTGTATCCCCGTCCGCAGCATCGGTCAATGCCACATCTGCAGCCATTCTTTCCACAGAAACAGCATCGGTCAATGTCTCATCTGTAACCGTTCTTTCCGCAGAAGCAGCATCTCCTGTCCCGTCTGTGTGTTCAAACAGATACATTTTTCTCTCGGTATCATAAGTAAAAACTGCGCTTCCATATCCGTCTATGTCCGTCTCAATCGTCTGCACCGGATAATACTCATTTCCCGCCAGATAAACAAAAACACCTTTTGCCTCATCATAGCAGACCCGGTCCGCATAAACGCTCACCCACGAATTATCCCCGGAATACATGAGCTGCACACCGCCGCCGGTCAGGAAATTTCCATTTGTGTATACAATCTGATCTTCGTCCGATAATTCCACACTGTTTGTATACACATCTTCCAGACTGATCTTATCCGAAAAGTTGCGTTCCGCATACGATTTTTCATCATTCAGGTCAATCCCCTCGAGACTGTCTGCTTTGATAATACCATATTTAAAATATTTGCTTTCTACAGAACCTGCCGGCTGTTCCCGCCTTACATCATCCACCGCGGACAGACCATATTCATAGGAAACATTTTCAAACCACTGCTTTCTTGTTTCATCCTTTGAATTTCTATAGATTCCTTCATCAAACATAAAGATCACACCCACCGCGCTGAACACAAAACACAGTGCACTGGCACTGAGCGCGATCCAGGCAATGATCTTTGCCGCTGTCGATCCTCTCCAATTTTTCACTTTTCTCACACCTGTCCTTCCATTTTATAACCGCGTCCCCACACAACTTTCAAATACCGCGGTTCTGCCGGGTTATACTCCACTTTTTCCCGCAGATGCCTGATATGTACCGCCACCGTATTCTCCGTTCCGTAGGGATTATCCTGCCATACCTGTTCGTAAATCTGGTTCGGGGAAAACACCTCTCCGGGATGCTCCATCAGAAGTTTTAAAATATCGTATTCCGTGCGTGTCAGAGAAATCTTTTCGCCGTCAAGCGACACCTCTTTGCTGCGGTCGTCAAGTTCGATCCCGCCGATCGAGAGAACATCTTTTCTGATAGCTCCGCCTCCGAGCTGCATATAGCGTCTGAGCTGTGATTTGACGCGCGCCTGCACTTCAATCGGATTAAACGGTTTGGTGATATAATCGTCCGCCCCGACGGTCAGCCCTAACACTTTATCCGTATCCTCACTTTTTGCTGTCAGTAAAATAACCGGAACATTGCTCGTCTCACGGATTTTCACCATCGCTGCAATCCCATCCATCTCCGGCATCATGATATCCATCAGTACCAGATGAATATCCTGTTCCTTTAACACCTCAAGCGCCTCTTTTCCGTTATATGCCTCAAATACCTGATAACCGTCCGCCATCAGATAGATTTTTAATGCTGAAACAATGTCTTTCTCATCATCGCACACCAGTATACTGTACATGTTTTCCCCTTTTCCGCAGGTTTTTGATAGATTTTTACATAAACCTGTCTCTTTATGATCATGCTTTTATTGTAACGGAATAATTATGAATTTCCAATCAGTCAAAACATTAAGATTTGATGAAGTTGTACCTTGTATTCGGATAAAAGGAATGCTAATATAGAAAGGTAGTGCTCCCGGAAGTTTTTATTTTCCGGGAGTAAATTATGGAATTTTTTACACAAAGGTTAAACAAAGGAGGATTTATGGAAGAAAATAAAATGGGCGTCATGCCGATTGACAAACTCATTATCTCAATGTCCCTGCCGATCATGATCTCCATGCTCGTTCAGGCGCTCTATAATATTGTCGACAGTATTTTTGTTGCCATGATCAGCGAAAATGCCCTGACCGCAGTGTCTATGGCTTTCCCGATCCAGAATCTTATGATTGCTGTCGGTGTTGGAACTGCCGTCGGCGTAAATGCGCTTTTAGCTCGCTCCCTGGGAGAAAAGGATACCGAAAAAGTAAATAAGGTCGCAGAAAATGCTGTATTTTTAATTCTTGTCAGCTATCTGCTCTTTCTGATCATCGGTCTGTTTTTTGCAGAACCGTTTTTCCGCAGCCAGACAGATATTGAAGAGATCATCGTTTATGGAAAACAGTATCTGACGATCTGCTGCTGTCTTTCTTTCGGTATTTTTACGCAGCTTATGTTTGAGCGTATGCTGCAGGCAACCGGAAAAACCATTTATACCATGTATACACAGGGTGTCGGTGCGATCATCAATATCGCTCTCGATCCGGTTCTCATCTTTGGTCTGTTTGGTCTCCCGAAAATGGGCATTTCCGGTGCTGCTGCTGCAACCGTCATCGGACAGATGATTGCCGGTATTCTGGCAGTTGTTTTAAACCACACAAAAAATAAGGAAGTACAGATTGACCTGCACCATTTCCGCCCGGACAAAAATATTATCGGACAGATTTATGTGATCGGTGTTCCTTCTATTGTAATGCAGGCGATCGGTTCCGTGATGAACTACGGTATGAACCGTATCCTGATCGCATTTTCCTCCACGGCAACCGCAGTGTTCGGCGTTTACTTTAAACTGCAGAGCTTCGTATTTATGCCGGCTTTTGGTTTAAACAACGGTGTCATCCCGGTTATGGCATACAACTACGGTGCCGGAAACAAAGAGCGTGTCACAAAAACTTTAAAACACTGTGTCGCTTATGCAGTCAGCATCATGGCAGTCGGCCTGCTTTTATTCCAGCTCTTTCCAAAGCAGCTTCTCTCCATGTTTCAGGCTTCCGACACAATGCTCTCCATCGGTGTCCCTGCGCTGCGTATCATCAGTTTAAGCTTCCTGCTTGCCGGTTTTGGAATTTCCTGCAGTAGTATTTTCCAGGCACTTGGAAAAGCAGTCTACAGTATGTGCATATCCATTGCAAGACAGTTAGTGATCCTGCTCCCGGCAGCATACCTGTTAGCACAGTCCGGCAATGTCAATCTGGTATGGTGGGCATTCCCGATCGCTGAACTGGTATCTGTGGGTGCAACTGCATTTTTCTTAATGAAGATCAACCGGAGTATCGTGAGCAAGATCGGACAGTAACATTACAAAAAAATCCCGTATGAGACTGATTTTAAAAATCATACTCACACGGGATTTTTTACTGCTCTTTTATTTCTGGTTTGCCGGTTCCATATTGACGGAGCGGCCTTTGATCTTTGCATTTTTCATGGCTTCTAAAACTTCTTTTCCGTATTCTCTCGGCACTTCCACGAATGTGTATTTATCATACATATCAATGGCTCCGACAAGTTTACCCGGCATGCCGGATTCGCCTGCAACCGCACCTAAGATATCGCCCGGTTTCACGCGGTCTTTTTTACCGATGTTGATAAACAGACGCACCATGCCCTCTTCAGCTCCGGTATTGTCAAAATCAAAAGAGTCCTCTCTGTCATTGTCAAGATTGATCTGTCCCAACGCCTGTTTTAAGAATGCTGCAGCAATATCCATTGCGGTATAATCGGATTCATTGATCTGCTTTTCGATGATATCGATCGTATCTTTTAAATTTTCCTCGTCGATAATTCTTCCGATTTCTTCCATGACCTTCTCAGCCTTGATCTGTGCCACATCATCCGTGGACGGGATCGGCATTGCAACGATCTTGGTCTTGCAGTAACGCATGATATCTTTTAATTTATATACTTCTTTGCCTTTGACGAAAGTAAACGCACGTCCGGTTCTTCCGGCACGTCCGGTTCTTCCGATACGATGAACATAATATTCGTCATCCTGTGGAATATCATAATTGAATACCGCTTCCACATCATCCACATCGATACCTCTCGCTGCAACATCGGTCGCGATCAGGATCTCTGTTTTTCCGGTACGGAAACCGCGCATCACACGGTCACGCTGTGTCTGCTTCATATCTCCGTGCAGTCCCTCTGCAAAATAACCGCGTCCCTGCAGTTCCTCGGTCAGTTCGTCCACCATGCGTTTTGTGTTACAGAACACCAGAGAGAGTTTTGGATTATAATAATCAAGGAGTCTGGTCAAAACTTCTATCTTGTCTTTTCTCTTTACATCATAGTAATACTGCTCAATATTCGGAACGGTCAGCTCTTTTTTTACCACTTTGATCGTCACGGCATCGTGCTGGTATTTCTTGGTGATATCTAAGATCGGCTTTGGCATGGTCGCAGAAAATAACACCGTCTGACGTCCTTCCTCCGGGATATACTCTAAGATCGTCTCAATATCCTCACGGAATCCCATGTTTAACATCTCGTCTGCCTCATCAAGTACGATCGTGTTCACTGCCTCACAGCGGATCGTCTTTCTGCGCAGATGATCCATAACACGTCCCGGTGTACCGATAATAATCTGTGCCCCACCCTTCAATGCCTTGATCTGACGGCTGATCTCCTGTCCGCCGTACACCGGAAGGATCTTTACACCGTGCATATATTTTGCAAGTTTACGGATCTCATCCGCCACCTGGATGGCAAGCTCTCTTGTCGGTGATAAGATGATAACCTGTGTTTTTTTATTATTCGGATCTACTTTATGCAGTACCGGGATTCCAAATGATGCCGTCTTTCCGGTTCCTGTCTGTGCCTGTCCAATGACATCCACACCGGACATCACAACCGGAATTGCCTGACTCTGGATCGGTGTTGCCTCTTCAAATCCCATTTCTGCTATCGCACGCAATACCTGCGGATATAAATCTAACTGATCGAATCTAACTGTTTCCATATATTTCCTTTCTATAGAAACGTGCGCCATTGGCGCGCGTAAAACAAGGGGCTGATCAACAGCCCCCATAAGCGCAACAGTCTGAATGATAACACGGTGCCCGTACTTTTGTCAAGAAATTCCCCCGCGCAACAGTTCGCATCAACTGCGGATTTTCGGGAATTATGTACCCCAAACCTCATCTTTCGACAAAATCGTCGCCGATTTTTGGTCTGGGTGTTACTTCTTATTTAAAAGCAATCGACAATCATGTATATTATCCATTCTACTGCATCACTTTTTACTTCCGGTTTTCCGTGTGAAAAACTCGATTGCGGATTTTTGTTTCTATCTGTTATATTCTATGCCGCATTCATAAAATGTTTCCTGTTTTATTTGTCACTCACATCTGCTAAGTGTCCCAGTGCAAGATCATTTCTGGATTTTTTCTTAACCTGATAAAGCATCGCATCTGCCGCATGCAGAAAATCCCAGCTCTTTGTATCATCTTTCGGAATATCATAACAGATTCCCTGTGAGATTGTCACGATAGGCATTGCCTTAGAATATGCATGTTGGATTCCAAGATCAATGATCCGCTGCCGCAATCCCTCCGCCGCATGTCTGACCGCTTCCTCCGTCATATTCTGATAGAGAATGATAAACTCATCCCCTCCATATCTCGCACAGAATATCATATCATTCTGCATCAGCTCAAGCTGCTTTGCGATCCGCTTAATGCACTCATCCCCTGCCTGATGTCCGTAGTTATCATTATACTGCTTAAAATAATCGATATCCAGGATCTCCATGGCAAGCGGCGTCTGCTCTGATAATGCCTTCTCAAATACCTGATCCAGATAATCATTAAGACGGAACCGGTTTGCCAGGCGCGTCAGTGCATCCGTCTCTGACTTTTCCAAAAGCCGGATATTTGCTTCTTCCATCTCGCGTCTTTTTTTGTTCGCCCGCTCTAAAGATTCCCGCACATCAAGCATATTTGCGATCATCGCCTGTTTTTCTTTTTCCATGATCTCGGACAACTCGTAGTACTGCCCCGCAGCCTCTAAATATGCATCATTATCCTTATGCATACGGTAAAACTTAATTTTCAGGGAAATAATCTGCCTCTGAAGATTGACGATCTTTGACTGCCATGTCAATGGCTCTAAAATTTCCATTACCCGCAAAAAAGCATCATCATTTCCGATTTCAAGCAAAAGCTGGCTGAATTCATAAAGATCACTAAAAATATCCATGATCGGAATATCTGCATTGATCTCCTCACAGATCAACCGGATGCATTCATCACGCGCCGCCGTCTTTCCGGTTGCATGGCATACCTCCGCCTTAAAACAGCGAAAACTGAGCAGTTCAATGCCATCAATACGGTCCGCGCACTCATCCGAGACAAGCTCTGCATAATGTGCTGCACGCTCCGGCATATCGCGATACAAAAAACCGGTTCCCATTCCTATATAAACACAGGTGATCAGGCGGTAATTTTTATCATCTTTCACAAAATCCTTTACATGCTGTCCACAATTTTCAAAATATCTCTGTGCCTCTAAATATTGTCCACAGGATAAATATAAATTTCCAAGATTTATATCTATCATGGTTTCTTCCTGTTTTAACTGATATTTCGTACAGAAATTCAATCCGGTCAGATAATAGTCAAGTGCGATCGGCTCATTTCCCCGATTGATCGCCGTAATTGCCATCAGATTATATGCACGCGCCACAAGTTCCCACTGATTTGATTCATTCAGATAAGATACGCCTTTGCTGATGCAGAAAAAAAACTTTTCACTTTCATTTAACAGATAATAAGTCTCTGCACTGTAATAGTATGCAAATCCAAGTAGCTTTGGATCATTTTTTTTCATTGCATACTGTTCAATATCATAACACAACTTCAATGTCCGTTTTGCATCGTTTCCCCGGCTGTCGTACACTCCCTGTATCCATGCGCGGACAACTTCATCATATCCGTCGTATTCCATGTGCACTGCCTCCTCTCATTCCACAACAGACATTTCTTTTCACGTTTTCTCTCTAAAAAGAATGCCATTTTATTATAAAATAGAACTGTGTCTTATTCAAGGAAGAATGCTTTTTCTTTTATTCGAAATATGCTACCGGATCCACGGGTGTGCCATCTTTATCAAGTTCAAAATACAGATTGCTTCCCTCTACCGTGAAGTATTTCGTCGGCTCTCCAACATATCCTAATACATGTCCGGCCTCCACATAATCTCCCTTTGCAAAATTCAGCTCCTTTAACTGTCCGTAAACTGCCTCATAGCCATCACCCAGATCGACCGTAACTGTACAGCCTGTCACCTCATCATTTTCAATACTCTTAATCTGGCCTTTGGCAACTGCATAGACTTTATCATTGACCTCACCTGCAATGATCACTGCCGGATTATATTTATACTGGTCAAGCGTCGGGAAATAAACCGTGGAATCCATGCTGTAATTGATGATCACGTTTCCCTCCATCGGCCAGAGCAGCTCCTCCGAAAAATGAAGTGTCTGTGCTTTGCCTGTCGTCTGAATGCTCTGTGCTGCTTCTGTTTCTTCCGTTTCCGCTGCATTATTTTCTTCTGCAAGTTCCGCCGTTACGGCAGGATCATCCAGTTCATTCTCCATTTCATTTAAAGACTGTTTTGGAGGAACCAGTGCAGATGCCTCGGCAGACTGCTCCGAACTCTCCTCTGCTGCAATATCATCTGCCTGTTTCTGCATTTCTTCTGCAAGTTCGGCTTCCATCTGCTCCCGTTCCTTTTCCTGTCGGCTGCTGTATAACGCAGTCGTTCCAACTGCCGCTAAAGCGATCAGCAGCCCCGCAATCACATATTGTCTGTACCCCAAAAAACCTTTCTTTTTCATTATTTCTCACCATCCATTATTTATTTTTAACCATAGTGTTTCCACATCCCGGATGGTTTATACGATTATTTTTTTATTTCTTTCCTATAAATTACCGGCCTGCCCGATCACTGCTCCCTTATAAAAATAAGCAAGAATCTCCCGATAACCATATCCCTCTTTTGCAAGTTTCTCTGCTGTATTCTGGCTTAATCCAAAACCATGTCCCATGCCCCTTGCCACGATACGCACATGATCGTCTATTTCCGTGATCGTAAAGCAGGCAGATGGAAGCTCTAATGCATGGCGGAACTGCTCTCCATCGTATGTTTCCCCCGCAACTTTGATTTTTGTCACATACTCTGCCGCATCGCGGCTTACGATCTCAATCTGTGTCAGTTCCGTCAGCCCTGCATCAGGATATGCCGCACGGCATTTTTCCAGGAACTCCTCTTTTTCATAATAAAACACGGAAAGATAACCTTCCGCCGTGGTGTCCGCATGACATTCTGCCGTAACAAGATATGGCATGTCTGCATCTTCATATAACTCTGACATGCTGCGTGTCCGCCCACTGCTGATCGCATGATATGCCGCATATATGTAAGTTCTGTTATATAAGAGTGTCTCCCCCGCCGTCGCTTCCACACAGGATTTCAGTTTCTGATAATTTTTATCAAAATTTTCTCCCCAAAGCTCCTGCTGCTGATCCGGCGGCATGCTCTCCGGTTCCTTCGTCCCCGCCTGCATGGCATCATACAGATTCGTTCTGGCGATCACACATTGTGCTTTGATCGTTTCCGCTGATTTATCAATCCCGATCTCCTGCGCCACGATCTGCAAGACCTTCATCTCAGTTTCTTCATCCTCATCCTTACTGTCTCCACTTTGTGTCTCTGCCTGTCCTGATAAGATATCTTTTTTATTTTCCTGATGCTCCCGGACTTCCCTCTCCATACCCTCTACACTGTCTATTGTGTTCAGTACTTCCTGCGCCCCTTCCTTTCCATAAATGAGGTTTTCCAGGCGCATTCGCTGCATCAGTGTTGTGATAAAAACCGGCACCAGTAATATCAGACATATTCCTTTCAGCCAAAAACCTGCACGTTTTCTTCGTCTTTTTCCCATAAAAAAATCTCCATGTCCATTTAATATATGAAACAGAGAGACTTCTCATTCAGATTTTTTACATCACATTCATTACCAGACTAAATGCCTGCATCATTACAAATCCGATCTCTGCCATGATCAGCAGTGCATAAAGTACGGTATACACGATTGGAAACGCCATTTTGCGTTTTAAAAGATGTGCCCGCCATACATAATAACCAGGCTTTAAAAAGATTGCAAACAGGATCAGTCCAAGTATTTTATAATTCTGCTTGTTGATCTTTACAATGTCGATGACAACAAAAATAATGAATGCCGCAAGCAATGCATAATTAAGCAGAGAAAATATCACATAACTTCCATTGTACATCACATTCATATAGCTGCCATCCATAATGCTGTCATAAGTCATTGCCTGAAATACAGATGATGTCGCAACCATGCTGATGATCTCACGCAGCGGCATTACGATCAGTAACAGATAGCAGAAAATATCTGAAACCGGACCATGCTGCTCCTGCGGTGTCCAGTTATTCTGGCTGTACTGCGGATTGCCATAGGTCTGCTGTCCTCCATTATACTGCTGATCCCCATAAGTCTGCTGTCCATTGTTATACTGCTGATTGCCATAGGTCTGCTGTCCGTTGTTATACTGCTGATCCCCGTAAGTCTGTTGTCCATTGTTCATGTTCTGATTTTCGTCCATAATCTCCTCCTTAATTTTGCTTTATTTTTTCTGTCTGTTTCCAATAATATTGGAAAGAGCTGCAAACTGCTCTAACGTGAGCGCCTCCCCCCGGATGGTAAGCGGTTCTCCAAGTTCTGCGATACACTCCTGTATCTCTTCCTTGGAAAGATGTACCTGCGGCGCATTCGACAATCCGTTCGCCAGTGTTTTTCTTCTCTGGTTAAACGATGCCCGGATAATGTGAAACATCAGTTTTTCATCATCCACCTGCACCGGCACCTCTTCGTGTCTGGTCAGCCGGATCACTGCACTGCCGACATTCGGGCGCGGCATAAAGCAGTTTGGCGGAACATTGGCAACGATCTGGGGTTTTGCATAAAACTGCACCGCTAACGACAGTGCACCGTAATCTTTCGTTCCCGGTCCTACCTGCATGCGGTCTGCAACTTCCTTCTGCACCATGACCGTAATGCTGTCGATCGGAACATGGCTCTCAAAAAGTCCCATGATGATCGGTGTGGTAATATAATAAGGAAGATTTGCAACGACCTTGATCGGCTTTCCACCATTTCTTTCCATCGCAAGTTTTGCGATATCCAGTTTTAAAATATCCTGGTTGATCACAGTCACATTATCATAAGCGCTCAATGTATCCTCTAAGATCGGGATCAGATTGGTATCAATCTCTACCGCAGTCACTTCCCTGGCATTTTCACACAGATACTGTGTCATCGTACCGATACCCGGACCGATCTCAAGAACAAAATCATCCTTTGTCACTCCCGCGGCCTCGACGATCTTCTCCAGTACATGTTCATCGATCAGAAAGTTCTGTCCGAATTTTTTCTGAAAATTAAAATGATATTTCTGCAAAACCGCAATCGTATTCTGCGGAATCCCTAATGTAGCCATAAAACTCCTCTCAATCCTCCCGGTTACTTAATATTTCCTCAAACAGCGTATCTAAAAACTCTTCATACAACCCGTTAAATGTCTCATGAAAAGTCTGTGCCACACTTGCATCTCCCTGACCTGTCATCTGTGCCTCCTCAAAAAGTGCAAATGCCGTTTCATAAAGCTCCGGATTTTTATCATAAAATACTTCCGTCAGTCCATCCTGAAAAGCAAACTGCGCCTCCTGGGAAAGATTGTCCTTGAAATCTTCCTTGGAAATACAGCCTTTCTCCTCATAATCAGAAAGATAAATATGTCCCTCTGCAGATTTTACAAAATCGCGAAATACCGTTGCCACATCCTCGTATGTAACAGGAACATAATTCTCATTCCAGTATCTGTCAAATGTTTCCCTGTCCGGAAAGTGTGAAAAAATATCGTTATCCATGTTATTCTCCATTTCTGCGTGTGAAAATTCTTATGTTTCACACTATTCTCCATTTCTGCGTATAAAATATTGTATACAATAAACAGACTGCGCATTCCATGGGCAGGCCTATCGCCATAAATATACAAACAGGATGCCATCACGGTCTGTCCGTCTCTGACACCCTGTCTTTCATTATATACAAAAATCATATATAAGGCAAAGATTTATTTTTCATCGTGGAACATTTCGATAACACTGTTCAGCCGTACAATATTCTCACGGTTATTGTCCACAAGTGTTTCATTTCCCTGGACGATTCCGGAAACCTCAAGTGTTTTCTGTGCAATATCCGTCACACCATCAGCCGCCTCGGAAACCGTCGAACTGACACCCTGCATGGCATCTGCAATCTCAACAATAGAACTTAACAGTGTATTGATCTGTCCGCTGATGGCAGACATATCATCATCAAATACGGTTGCATCTTTCGTATACTGGTCTGCAACCCCCATAAAGTCCTCATAATCTTTTAGTACTGTCTGCTCTAAGAAATCCGTACTTTCCTTTAAGCATCCTGTCATATTTGCCACAGCCTGGTTTACCTCGGCAATGATTTCATTGATACTGCCGACCGTCGTGGATGTCTGGGCTGCCAGCGTACCGATCTCTCCGGCAACGACTGCGAATCCCTTTCCTGCCTCTCCGGCTCTTGCCGCCTCGATTGAGGCATTTAATGCCAGCAGATTCGTCTGACTTGAAATTTCAAGGATTGCCTGTGTAAACTGGTTGATCTTTTCTACTGCTTTTGCCTGCTCCATGGCAGCTTCCGTTTTCTGCTGTACATTTTCGTACATCTGAACCGTTTTTTCGCTTGCAGCCTGCGTCTTTAACTTAAGCTGACCTGCGCGTTCCTTTACCTCAACAGAAGACTCCCGTCCCTCCTTTGAATACCGCTCAATATCCGTTGCGCGCTCTTTGATGTCACTGACTGTGGTGTTGACCGTCTCCATCGTCGCCGCTGTCTCTTCCATTGCTGCTGCAAGTTCCTGCGTCGTATCTGTGTTGACGCTGCTCATCTCACGCACACGTTTCGTTGTATCAGAAAGCTGTTCTGTCGTATTTTTCAGATCTGTGTATACATGACGGATATTTGCTACCATTTGACGCAGATTCTTGCGCATGTTGTGAAGTGATATCGCCATTCTTCCGGTTTCATCTTTTCTTTTATAAAGGTGCTGGTTTGCCGGATTGCTCGCAAACTCAAATTCAGCCGTCTGTTTTACGATACCGTCGATCTGGGTGATCGGCTTTGTGATTGTAAATCCGAGTACTGTACCGATAATTATAGTAAGTATCATTGCAAAAGCAGCTCCTCCGAATATCTGTTTTGCAAGCTGTCTGGATTTTTCCTGCAGTTCAGTTTTTGGTGCCGTAAGGACAAATTTCATGCCATTTTCCAATGTCTTATAATACATGACCTTATCTTTTCCCTGATAAGTATAGGAAACGGCAGTCTCCTCCGTCTGCTCATTTCCAAGCGCATCCACTACAGCCTGCAAACCACTGTCTGCATCTGCAAGGTTACTTCCAATCTCAAGATCTTTGTGATACATTACCTCACCGGAATCATTGGCAAGGAAACCATAACCACTATCAAATATACTTAAAGAATCAATCGTATTTGTAAATTCACTGAAATCAATATCCATTCCAATGATACCAATGGACTCTCCATCCACCTCAATCGGAATAACATAAGAAATCATATACACACCTATGTTAGAATTCAGATATGGTTCCATCCAGGTTTCTTTTCCGTTCTGTACCGGAATATAATACCATCCGACATGCTCCACATCACTCGGATCATACATGGAAAAGTCTGTTGGCGTCACACTCTCAAATTCACTGTCACTGTTGTTCCTTGTAAGGAAAAGCCCGCTTGTCGGTTCCGTAAATTCAGGGTTATAACGGATATACGCTGTGAGTGCTCCCTTTGTGTTCTGTGCAGACTGCATCAGGATAGGAAGCATCTGCTTTGTATAAGTATCCACATAATCCCTGCTTGTCCGGAAAGATGCTGCATGTTCCAGTTTGGCAACTGCAATGCTGTATACCATTTCCACTGACTGTGAAACATTCTGCATCATGGTATCAAGTTCATCGCTCTGACTCACACACTTAAGCTGCATTTCCTGCTGTGAATCTTCATAAGAAGTGCTGACTGAGTTTACAATACTGATCGCTCCGCAGATAAATGTAGATACCAGCGAACATAGTATTACGGTTACAATAATTTTTGTTTTTATTGATTTCATACCAATTTCCCCCTCTGTCCAGATTCCTCCTGTTGTTTCAATTTTACCATATTCGACTTTATTTTCAATAAAATATATACTGTTTCGTTATGTTTTCGTAGATTTTAAAAATTATATGCTATTTTTTTATTCATTTTATCGAACATATTTTCGTTTTTCTATTGCATGTGTTTTGATTTTGTGTTATATTGATTTTATCGAACACTCGTTCTGTTTTTAGTAATATGCGACCGATAATCCAACCCCGTTTATATGTAACTATGAAGAATATGAAAAGACCATGAGAAATGGAGATCAACATGAACATCCAGCAAAATATGTCCCTAATGGAAAAACTTTCTATACTTACCGCCGCTGCAAAATACGATGTTGCCTGTACTTCCAGCGGTGTGGACCGCCGTGGCAATGGCACCGGCATGGGGAACTCTCTCGCCTGCGGAATCTGTCACTCATTCTCTGCGGATGGGCGCTGTATTTCTCTGCTCAAGATCCTCTTTACCAATGAATGTATTTTTAACTGCGCCTACTGCCAGAACAACTGTAACTCCGATGTAAAACGGGCTTCCTTTACCCCGGATGAAGTCTGTGAGCTGACGATAGAATTTTACCGGCGCAACTATATTGAGGGACTTTTCCTAAGTTCCGGCATCATGATCAGTCCCAATTACACGATGGATCTGATCTATCAGACCCTCTACCGGCTACGCAATGTCTACCATTTCAACGGCTATATCCATGTCAAAGCGATTCCCGGCGCAGATCCTGTCCTTGTGGAAAAAGCCGGTTTTCTTGCCGACCGTATGAGTGTCAATTTAGAACTTCCGACCGCCGACAGCTTAAAGAAACTGGCTCCCTATAAGTCCAGAACTACTATTTTAAAACCAATGCGCCAGATCCAGAACCGCATTACGGAAAATAAGGATGAACTTGCCATTTACCGCAAAGCACCGCGTTTTGTCCCCGCCGGTCAGAGCACACAGATGATCATTGGTGCCACTCCGGAACACGATTATGAAATCATGCGCGTTGCTGAGACACTTTATCAGAAGTTTGACTTAAAGAGAGTTTTTTACTCGGCTTTTGTCAATGTAAACCACGACTCAAACCTGCCGGTTCTGCCGGGTGGTCCGCCTCTTTTACGTGAGCACCGCCTCTATCAGGCAGACTGGCTGCTGCGCTATTATGATTTTAAAGTGGATGAATTACTGACCAAAGACCGCCCGGATTTCAATATCTATCTGGATCCAAAATGTGACTGGGCACTCCGTCACCTGGAGTATTTTCCGGTTGAGATCAACCGCGCCGATTATCACACCCTTTTGCGGGTTCCCGGCATCGGTGCAAAATCTGCCTCCCGCATCGTAAAGGCAAGACGTATGAATAAACTCGATTTTTCCGATCTGAAAAAGATCGGTGTCGTACTAAAACGTGCCCTGTACTTTATCACCTGTTCCGGTCGCATGATGTATCCCACAAAATTAGACGAGGATTATATCTGCCGCAGCCTGATTGCCGACCGTACCCAGATTCCACGCGAAATACGTGAGGTAGGATATCAGCAGCTCAGTTTGTTTTCCTGATGATGCTGAATGGAGATTAGTGTGAAAAATAAGATTTTTCACATGCAGGATTTGTGCTTACGCACAAACTTGAGATGCAAATGAAAACGTTGTTTTCATTGAAAGACAGCGCAAGAATGGAGATTAAAATGGAGGATTATCATGGGTAACAGTGGAATCGGTGTTCCGCTGCCGGAACTGGCAGCATACTGTAGAGAGGCAGCAGCAGAGGGAGCCGTGCTTTTAAAGAATGAGGGGCATATGCTTCCGGTCAAAAAGGATGAGACAGTTTCTATTTTCGGGAGAAGCCAGATTGAGTATTACCGGAGTGGAACCGGTTCAGGTGGAGCGGTCAATGTGCCGTATGTCAAAAATATTTTAGACGGAATCAAAGAAAACAATGCGTTCCCTGTAAATGAGGAACTGGTAGAAACCTATAAAGAATGGTTAAAGGAGCATCCGTTTGACAACGGAGGTGGTGGCTGGGCGGCAGAGCCGTGGCATCAGGAAGAGATGGAAATCACCGACGAGATCGCACGCCGCGCAGCAGAAAAGTCTGAAAAAGCTATTTTTCTGATCGGAAGAACTGCCGGTGAGGATAAAGATTACGAGGACACGGAAGGCAGTTATCTTCTGACAAAACGGGAGAAAGAAAATCTTCGCATCGTAACAAAATATTTTGACGAAGTGGCAGTGCTTTTAAATGTGTCTAACATCATTGATATGAGCTGGACGAAAGATGCGGCATATCAGGATCACATCAAAGCGATTTTTTACATCTGGCAGGGTGGTATGGAAGGCGCGAACGCCGTTGCAGATCTGTTATCGGGCAGAGTGACACCATCCGGAAAACTGACGGATACGATTGCGGAGAAACTTTCTGATTACCCGGCAGCAGACCATTTTGGAAGTAAGACAGAAAATATTTATGCGGAAGATATCTATGTCGGCTACCGTTATTTTGAGACATTCGCACCGGAAAAAGTAATGTATGAGTTTGGTTTCGGTTTATCTTATACGGAATTTTCCATGGAGACGGTAAAAGCGGAGAGTACAGGAAATGGAAAAGATGCAAAGATCGCACTCAGTATCCGTGTGAAAAATACCGGGGCAGCAGCCGGAAAAGAGGCTGCACAGGTTTATGTGTCCGCCCCACAGGGACAGCTTGGAAAACCGGCAAAGGTATTGTGCGGATTTGCAAAGACAAAACTGCTTGCTCCGGGCGAGGAGGAAGTACTTGAACTTACCATTCCGGTAAGCCGGTTTGCTTCCTATGACGACAGCGGTGTGACTGGTCATAAGTCCTGCTATGTCTTAGAGGAAGGTCTGTATAAGATCTATGTTGGAAACAGCGTCAGATGCACAGAAAAAGCCAATGTGGACGGAAAAGGCGGTTATGAGGTTTCTTCCTGTATCGTCACAGAGGAGTTGGAGGAGGCGCTTGCACCGACAAAAGAATTTTTGCGTCTTAAGACAGGCCGACAAAAGGAGGACGGGGTGTTTGCCCGTGCATATGAAAAAGCACCACAGCAGATGGTTGATCTGGCAGAGCGGATCAAAAGCCGTCTGCCAAAAGAACTGCCACAGACCGGAAATAAAGGAATTACCTTACAGGCGGTTGCAGAGAATATCAAAAATGGCAGCAGTGTGGAAGAAGAATTGGACGCATTTGTAGCACAGTTTACCAACGAGGAGTTAGCCGTGATCGTCCGCGGCGAGGGAATGAGCAGCCCGAAGGTAACACCGGGTACAGCATCCGCATTTGGCGGTGTCAGCGACAGCCTGCATGGTTATGGCATCCCGATTGCCTGCGCATCCGATGGCCCGTCCGGCATCCGTATGGAGAGCGGATTAAAGGCAACACAGCTCCCGATCGGAACACTCCTTGCATGTTCCTTTAATATTCCAATGATGGAAGAATTATATCAGATGGAAGGCAGGGAATTAGTTGGAAACGAGATCGACACCCTGCTTGGACCGGGAATCAATATCCACCGCTATCCATTAAATGGACGTAACTTTGAGTATTTCAGTGAAGATCCGCTTGTGACAGGACAGTTTGCGGCGGCAATGACAAGGGGAATCCGAAGTGCCGGTTCTTCTGCGACCGTGAAACATTTTGCAGCGAATAATCAGGAGACGGAAAGACATAATGTAAACTCCGTTGTATCTGAGCGGGCACTCCGTGAAATCTATCTGAAAGGCTTTGAGATTGCCGTGAAAGAGGGAAATGCAAATTCGATCATGACCTCTTACAACCCGGTCAACGGACACTGGACGGCATCCAATTATGACTTAAATACGACGATCCTGCGTGGCGAGTGGGGATATCAGGGAATTGTTATGACAGACTGGTGGGCAAAGATGAATGACGTTGTAAACGGCGGGGAGGCAGACCGCAGATACACCTCATTCATGGTTCGTGCACAGAATGACTTATACATGGTAGTCAACAATAATGGTGCTGCCATCAACGCAGCGGGCGATGATACCGTAGAAGCGCTGGAGGCGGGAAAACTCACTGTTGGAGAGTTACAGCGCTGTGCGAAAAACATCTGCCGTTTCCTGCTTGGAACACCTGTGATGAAACGTCCGTTAAAAGATTTTGATCCACTGCTTACAGTTACTGCAAAAGAAGCAGTAAATACAGACGGAAAGCAGGTCTGTGCACTGCAGAGCGGAAACCGGATCGAGGCAGGAAAGTTTGAAAACACAGTCCTTTATGTGGAAAAAGAAAGCATTTTAAACGTTAATGCACATTTCTGTTTCCCGGTGGAAGGATTAGCACAGGGAGCTGCCAATCTGTATCTGAATGGAGAACTGATGGCAACCGTCCAGACAGGTGGAACCGGAGAGCGTTTCCTGACACAGCGGATGTGCCGTGTGAAATTTATGCCGGGGTATTATGAACTGAAAGCAGAGTATGTGACACCGGAACTGAAGTTGGACTGGATTGAGTTAGAGTAAAATTTATTATCTGAATTTATAAAGTAAAAGTATACAATTTTA
>OHCL01000126.1_pt1 | contig 25328 bp, 19 predicted proteins | sample 1577591 | NCBI WGS metagenome assembly OHCL01 (sample SAMEA3879549, study PRJEB24766) | human gut metagenome | biome: human-associated habitat; feature: feces | place: USA | collected 1985/1987
TTGCAAAATACAGAAACGAGCAGAAGTCCGCTCGTTTCCATATTGTTACCTATATTATGTAGGCAAACGCCCAACTTCTTGATATTCAATCAAAGTCCAAATTAGAGCGAGTTAGATTCGTTAACTTTTTAGCCCATTTTCTATCTTTTTTGCGCCTAAACGGCTCAAAACAGAGACTTTTAAATCTTCTTCTTATAGCAGCGATGACGGCGATGCTGTTCGCTCTCCAGATACTGCCACTGGCTCTGAACACCGGTATTGGTCTCCATCTGCGGCATTGCCTCAGCCCATTTAAAGCCATAACGGTGATACTGCTCTATCAGATCGGCAAAAATAAGCGCGTTGGCTCCCTTCTTGCGATATTCCGGAAGAACACCAATCAAAAGCAAATCTACCGTATCCGTCTTGTGCCACTTCAGAACCTTCAGCACCTTCAGCCAACCCGTAGGGAAAAGCTTGCCATCGCCTATCTCGCGCAGCGCATCGGTAAACGAAGGGAAGGAAACACCAAAGGCTACCAGCTTGTTGCCAGCGTTGCCATCTACCACACCCGTTACCAGGTTCAAGTCAGCCTTCTTGATATAAGTATTTACATATTCATCTATCTGCTTCTCCGTAAGCTGCTGGAAATCATAGAGATTCTTATAAGTTTCGTTCACTATTTCGAACACTTTCCTGCCCATTCCTCCCGAGGTCAGTTCCCGGCGGGTAAACTTATGAACCTGCAGATTATATCGGCTCTCTATCATCTGGGCAGTCTTGGCAAACTTAGCCGGCGTCACTTCCGGAATCCTGATGCGGTACTCCAGCCAGTCGTTATCCTTCTCATAGAGCGAATAACTCTCCAGATGCGTCTTATAATAAGGATAATTGTAATTGATATACATCGTAGACTTCCGGTCGAAGCCCTCGATGAGCAAGCCCTCACGGTCCATATCCGTAAATCCGAGCGGACCTACGCATTCGTTCATTCCCCTGCTCTTGCCCCAGTTTTCTACCGCGCGCAACAAGGCACAGGAAACCGCTACATTATCCACGAAATCGAACCAGCCGAAGCGAACCTGCTTCTTGTTCCACTCTTCGTTGGCACGATGGTTGATAATGGCAGCAATTCTACCTACGATACGAGCCTCGCTGTCAACCGCCAGGAAGTATTGAGCTTCACAGAATTCAAAGGCAGGATTCTTCTTTGGGTCCAGCGTATTCATCTCGTCAAAACGCAAAAAAGGAATGGCAAACTTATGGTCTCTGTAGAGATCATAATGAAACTGAATGAAGGTTTTCAGCCCTTTTTTAGTCGTTATCGGTATGATTCTTATCTCATCATTCATTAGTATATTGTTTTATGTATATATATTCAATTGCGGTGCAAAAATACAATAAATTTATGAATAATGCAACTCTTTTCTTATAAATTTATAAAAGTTGGTTCATAATTGTCCAACTTTGTGGATATTTATGTACCTTTGCAGGTTGAAATGCCCCAAAAGAGCATCATAAAGTTATGAAGAAAGAGAAAAGAGACAACTATACGTTCCTCACACATGCCCCTGTGCATCATGTGATTTTCACGATGGCCATACCAACGATTATCAGTATGCTGTCGACGAGCATGTACAACCTCGCCGACACCTATTTCGTGGGCAGCATCAACACGCAGAGTGTGGCAGCGGTAGGCGTTTCCTTTGCAGCAATGGCTGTGATTCAAGCGATAGGTTTCTTCTTCGGTCACGGAGCGGGCAATTATGTTTCGCGACAGTTGGGCGCCAAGCATACGGAAGAGGCACAGAAAATGGCAACCACGGGCTTTGTGCTGAGTTTTCTTACCGGTCTTCTCATCGCCATCCTGGGTCATGTGTTCCTCACACCGCTCTGTCTTCTGATGGGTTCTACGTCCACCATTCTTCCTTATACAGAGCGTTATCTGGGCATTATCCTGCTGGGTGCTCCCTTTATGACCACATCGCTTACGCTGAATAATCTGATGCGCTTTCAGGGCAATACGATGTATGCGATGAAGGGCATCATGTCGGGTGTGCTGCTCAATCTGATTCTGGCTCCTCTGCTCATCCTCTACTTCCAGCTGGGCATTACCGGAGCCGCCGTAGCCACCCTCATCAGCCAGTGTTTCGGCTGCGCCATGCTCTTTTGGATGACGCATAAAGGCGAGAACATCCGCATCCATCTCAGCAATTTCACCCCTACCCGCACCTTTGCCAAGGAGATTATCTTCGGCGGAACCCCTTCGCTGTCAAGACAGGGACTGGGAAGTATCGCTACGCTGATGCTCAATGTGGCAGCAGGTGCGTTTGGCGATGCAGCCATTGCGGGCATGAGCATCGTTACCCGCATCTCCTTCTTTACCTATGCGATGGTCATCGGTCTGGGGCAGGGATTCCAGCCGCTCTGCGGATTCTGCTACGGCGCCAAACTCTATGGGCGTGTAAAGGAAGCCTTCTTTTTCTGCATTAAATGCGGCACGGTTTTCCTCAGCGTCTGTGCCCTTCTCGGCTTCATCTTCTCAACTTCCATCATCAGCATCTTCCGCGATGATGCAGCGGTTGTAGCCGTAGGTTCGGTGGTTTTGCGATGGCAGGTGCTCAGTTTTCCGCTCGTAGCCAGCATCGTGCTCACCAACATGCTGATGCAGACCATCCGTAAACCGGTGAGAGCCAACATCGTAGCGGCAGCACGAAGCGGACTTTTCTTCATTCCGCTCATCTTCATCCTCCCCTATTTCTTCGGACTGCTGGGCGTGGAGATGTGTCAGATGTGGGCAGATTGCTGCTCGTTTGCCGTTGCGGTTCCGATAGCCTGGAGCGCTTTCAGGGATATGAGAAGAGAGCAGATGGAACTTGGGTAAAGCCACTAGAAGATAAGAAGATACTAGAAGATAAGAGAAAATACTTGAGATAAGAGAAATGGAGAAGACTTATTACATAGGCCTGGACGTTGGCTCTACGACAGCCAAGATAGCCGTTATCGACAGCGATAACCAGGTAATTTACTCAAAATACGAACGCCACAACGCCCGTGTCAACGAACTTGTGTCGCAATATTTCGATGAGATTTTAGCCCTTACCGGCGATGCAGAGGCAAGAATCTGCGTAACGGGAAGCGTAGGAATGGCTACTGCCGAACAGCTCCAGGCGGAGTTTGTACAGGAGGTGGTGGCTGCATCAGTCTATGCCCGTACTGCCCATCCTGAGGCGAAGGCGCTCATCGATATTGGTGGCGAGGATGCGAAGGTTATCTTCTTCAAGAAAAACGGAAATATGGAACTGCGCATGAACGGCAACTGTGCCGGCGGAACGGGCGCTTTCATCGACCAGATGAGTGTGCTGATGGGCGTAGAGAACCAGAAGATGAGCGAGTTGGCGATGAAGGCAGAGCACGTTTATCCGATGGCTGCCCGCTGCGGCGTGTTCGCCAAGACCGACATCCAGAACCTGATGGCACGCAATCTGCCCGAAGCAGATATTGCAGCCAGCATCTTCCATTCCATCGCCGTACAGACGGTGGTAACGCTTTCTCACGGCATCAGCTTCGAGGCTCCTATCCTGCTCTGCGGCGGTCCGCTGACCTTTCTTCCGGCTCTCCGCAAGGCTTTCTGCGATTATCTCCATCTCTCTCCAAACGACTTCATCGTATCAGAAAACAGCAATCTCATTCCGGCTCTGGGCTGTGCTTACCGGGCTAAATCGGCAGATTCTGCAGCCTCAGTATCTGTTCTCAGAAGCCGGATGAAAAAAGAAATACAAACGGAATGGACCAGCAGTCTGCTGCCTCTGTTCAAAAACGAGAAAGAGCACCAGGAATGGCTCAAATCAAAGGCGAAATTCGCTACCGAAACCCAACCGCTGAATAAAGGAAAACAGCAGGTTGTGATTGGTATTGACTCGGGCTCTACTACGACGAAGATTGTTGCGGTAAGGGTGAATGCGGAGACGCCTGCGGGAGATATTGTCTTTACAAATTACCGCCTGAATCTGGGAAATCCGATCAAGGCAGTAGCGGATGGACTGAACGCCCTGAAGCAGGAAGCTGCATTGCGAGGCGCTGAACTGGAAATCGTAGGTTCCTGCTCTACAGGTTACGGCGAAGAACTTATCAAAGCGGCTTTCGGCCTCGACAGCGGCATTATCGAAACAATGGCGCACGAAAGAGCTGCTGCCTCACTCATGCCTGACGTGAGTTTTATCCTGGACATCGGCGGACAGGACATGAAGGCTATCTTCGTGGAGAAAGGGGCTGTGGTGCGCATGGAACTCAACGAGGCGTGCAGTTCGGGCTGCGGAACATTCATCCAGACCTTTGCCAACAATATGGGTTATTCTGTAGGCGATTTTGCCCAACTCGCCTGCCAGTCGAAGGCTCCCTGCGACCTGGGAACCCGCTGCACCGTCTTCATGAACTCGAAGGTGAAGCAGGTGCTCAGAGAGGGCGCATCTGTAGCTGATATTTCTGCCGGAATCTCTTATTCGGTCATCAAGAACTGTCTTTATAAGGTATTGAAACTCCATGGTAATGAGAACCTTGGAGGCAAAATCGTTGTGCAGGGAGGTACGATGAGAAACGATGCGGTGGTAAGAGCATTTGAGTTGCTCACCCATACCGAAGTGGCACGAAGCAACATGCCGGAACTGATGGGCGCCTACGGTTGTGCCCTTCATGCGGCGGCAGATTACAAGCATCGCACATCTGCAGAAGACGAGCACCCTGCCTCATCAAGATCCATCGATGATCTCCAGAATCTGGCTCATTTTGAAACCAAACAACTGCAATGCAAAGGCTGCGAAAACCATTGTTATGTTTCCCGCTACACCTTTGCCGGCGGCAACCGATTCTACTCCGGAAACAAGTGTGAGCGTGTGTTTAACAACAAGGGAGCAAACGGGATAAAAGGCAAAAATATCTACGAATACAAATATAGTTTACTATTTGATAGAGAAGAAGTTAACCCACTTGAAGTTGCAAAACACAACGTCAAAGTAGGCATTCCTCGCATCCTCAACATGTACGAGGAATATCCGTTCTGGAATGCGCTGCTCCGGGCAGCAGGATTGGGCGTGATTCTCTCTTCCGATTCCACTTTCAGCCAGTATGAAGGAGCCTTGAATACGGTGATGAGCGACAATATCTGCTTCCCGGCTAAACTGGCTCACAGTCATCTGAAGGAACTCAACGAGAACCCGAAAGTAGACCGCATCCTCATGCCATACGTGGTTTATGAACATAATGACGACCCGAAAAATACGCTGAACAGTTTCAACTGTCCGGTCGTTTCGGGCTACAGCGATGTCATCAAGTCGGTCATCAATCTGAAGAAACCGATCGATACGCCCGTCATCAACTTTGCCCAGCCTAAGGCGCTGGAAAAGCAGATTACCGATTATCTCAAGCAACTAGGAGTAAGCAAGAAGACTGCCCGTAAAGCGCTGAGAGAGGCCCTCTATGCTCAGGCAGTATATGCAGCTGAGATTAAGAAACAGGGCTGGGAGATTCTGAAGTCAAACAAGGGACTTACGATTCTGCTGGCGGGCCGTCCTTATCATACAGACCCGCTGATTCAGCACAAGCTGAGCGAGATGATAGCCAATCTGGGAGTCAACGTCATCAGCGAAGACATCGCCCGGGGTAATCTCTTTGCAGATTTCAAAGACTTCAATTTGGAGGATCTGGCGGCAGAAAGAAATGAGGCAGCATTAGCCAGCCAGGACAACAACGAAGCATACAACTGTCAGCCAGAGACTTATCTCGTGAAGCAATGGGCATATATGAACCGCATTCTGAAGGCAGCGCAATGGGCTGCAGAACAGGGCGATGAGGTTCATTTCGTCCAGATGACCAGCTTCGGCTGCGGTCCTGACAGTTTTATCCAGGACGAGATTCGCGACATCATGAAGCGCCACAACAAGCCTTTCACGCTGTTGAAGATAGATGATGTGAGCAATATCGGCTCACTGAAACTCCGTGTCCGCTCGCTCATAGAAAGCCTGAAGGGAGTAAAGGAAGTGAAGAGTGAAGAACGAAGAGTGAAGAAACAATGTTCGGCGGCCGAAGGGAAAGCCAATTCAACACTCAACACTCAACATTTACAACAGACCAAGGTATTCACCAAGCAGGACATTCATCGCAAGATTCTCGCTCCTTTCATGACCGAATACCTCACCCCTATCATTCCGCCTATCCTGAAACTGATAGGCTATGATGTTGAGGTTCTTCCGATGAGCAATGAGGTAAGCGCCGAACTCGGCTTGAAGTTTGCCAACAACGAAGTCTGCTATCCGGCTACACTCATCGTCGGCGACATCATCAAAGCCTTGAAATCAGGCAGATACGACCTGAACAATACAGCAGTAGTGATGAGTCAAACGGGCGGCCAGTGTCGCGCAACCAACTACGCTGGTCTCATCAAGCGTGCGATGATTTCCAATGGATTCCAGGACATTCCGCTGCTCACGCTCGGTGTAACAACCTCAACAGGCGAAGCATCAGGCTCAACAGACGACAAGCAAGACTATAACGAGCAGGACGGTTTCAATGTGCCTTGGCTGAAATACAGTCAGATTATCGTTACCGCCATTTTTTATGGCGATGCAATCAACGAAATGTACAACGCCTGCATCGTAAGAGAGCGTAAACCGGGCATTGCCAGAGAGTTGCGCGATAAATACATGCAGCTGATAGACGGACCTATCGCCCAGAATTCAGCCAAAGAACTCATCCGACTCCTGGAACAGGCAGCCGAAGAATTCAACCAGATGACCCTCGACAGAGAACTGCCGAAGGTAGGAATCGTAGGCGAAATCTTCCTGAAGTTCAATCCTTTCGCCCACCAGTTCCTGGAGCAGAACATCATCTCGCGCGGCATAGAGGTGGTTCCGCCTCTGCTTGCTCCTTTCTTCCTGCAGGAATTTGTGAACGTGGAGATACAGAAACACATGCGGCTGAGTTGCACCAAAGTGCCCGATTTCATCATCAAGGGCGCTTATCAGGCGCTGATAGGCAGAAGATTGCGCCAGGTAAACAAGGCAGCCGGCAAGTTCCGCTACTTCCGTCCGTTCACCAATATCTATGATGATGCGAAGGACGTACAGGGACTGGTTTCGCTCGCAGCCCAGTTTGGCGAAGGCTGGCTTCTGCCTGCCGACATCGTAGGTTACATCCGTGATGGCGTGAACAACATCATCTCGCTCCAGCCTTTCGGTTGCATCGCTAACCACGTGATTTCCAAGGGCATTGAGAAACGTCTCCACGACCGTTTCCCAATGCTCAACCTCGTATCGCTCGACTTCGATTCCGGTGTTTCAGAGGTAAACGTCACCAACCGACTGCTCCTCTTCCTGGACAGCATCGCAAAATAAGACAAGCCAGACCCATGTACGGCAAAACACCGTATATGGGTCTTTCCGTCTTTCATCCCTCAAAAAATCACTCTAAAAAATACAAAAAACCGTAGCTATTTCTTTGTCATTCAAGAAAATAATCGTATCTTTGCACTCAAATTTTATTGAGACATTAAGAAAATGAGTAAAGATACATTAACTCATCAGCTGACAGAGACCATCGAGGAGCTTTCGAGCGCCGAATCTTTGAAAGGTCTCTTCCATCAGCATCGAGACGGGAATCCACTTCCTTCGGGCAAGGCGCTCGAAGAAATCATCAGTTTGTCCCGTTCTATCCTCTTTCCGGGATATTTCGGCAATTCTTCGGTAAATATCTCAACCATCAAATATCATATTGGAGTAAGAGTAGAGAAACTCTATGAGATGCTGTCAGAGCAGATTCTCGCCGGTCTCTGCTTCGCCAACGACTGTGAAACGGAAACCCAGGCTGAACTGCAGCACCAGCGTGCCAAGGCAGGCGTGATTGCAGCCAAGGCAATCATGGAATTCCCGAGACTGCGCAAGATTCTGGCTACTGATGTAGAGGCTGCCTACGAGGGCGACCCGGCTGCCATGAGCCACGGAGAAATCATCTCCTGCTACCCGGTCATCAAGGCGATTACCAACTACCGCATCGCTCACGTGCTGCACGAACTGGGAGTGCCGCTCATTCCGAGAATGATGACCGAACTGGCGCATTCGGAAACCGGTATTGATATCAACCCGGAGGCTACCATCGGCAAGCACTTCACCATCGACCACGGTACGGGTGTGGTAATTGGAGCTACCTGCATCATCGGCGACAATGTGAAACTCTACCAGGGTGTAACCCTCGGAGCCAAGAGTTTCCCTCTCGATAAGGACGGCAATCCTATCAAGGGAATCCCTCGCCACCCTATCCTCGAAAATGATGTCATCGTCTACGCCAATGCCACCATCCTCGGTCGCATCACCATCGGAGAAGGCTGCGTAGTGGGAGCCAACGTATGGGTTACCAAGGATATGAAACCGAAAACAAAGAAATATAAAAAAGAAAAACAAAGTTTATTAGATATAGAATTCAATAATGGAACAGGAATTTGAACTCATTGCCAAGACCTTCATGGGCCTCGAGCCTGTCTTGGCTGAAGAGCTCACCCAGTTGGGTGCCAATAATGTACAGATCGGTCGCCGCATGGTGTCTTTCACAGGCGACAAGGAAATGATGTATCGTGCTAACTTCCAGTTGCACACAGCCATCCGTATCTTAAAGCCTATCAAGCACTTCAAGGCTAGAAGCGCTGAAGAGGTGTATGATCAGATTCAGAAGATCAAGTGGGATGACATCTTAGACGTGAAGAAGACTTTCTCTGTTGACTCAGTAGTCTACTCAGAGGAGTTCCGCAACTCACGCTTCGTAACCTACAAGGTAAAGGATGCGATTGTTGACTGGTTCCGCGAGAAGCAGGGTACGCGTCCAAATATCAGCGTATCTAACCCGGATATCCGCCTCAACATCCACATTGCAGAAGACAATGCCACCTTGAGTCTCGATTCGAGTGGTGAGAGTCTGCACCGCCGTGGCTACCGCCAGGAGCAGGTAGAGGCTCCTCTGAACGAGGTTCTCGCTGCAGGTATGATTCTGATGACCGGCTGGAAGGGCGAATGCGATTTCATCGACCCGATGTGTGGTTCAGGTACCATCGCCATCGAAGCTGCCCTCATCGCCCGAAACATCTCTCCAGGTGTATTCCGCAAGGAGTTTGCCTTCGAGAAGTGGAACGATTTCGACCAGGATCTCTTCGATACGATTTATAACGACGACTCTCAGGAGCGCGAGTTCGAGCACCATATCTATGGTTACGATGTTGACATGAAGGCTGTCAATACAGCTAATCTCAACGTTCGTGCTGCCGGTCTCAGCAAGGACATCACCATCTCACAGGCTGATTTCAAGGACTTCACCCAGCCAGCCGAGAAGAGCATCATCGTGATGAACCCTCCATACGGTGAGCGCATCTCTACCCCTAACCTCCTGAACACCTACAAGATGATAGGTGAGCGCTTCAAGAAGGCTTTTGCCGGCAACGAGGCTTGGGTATTGAGCTACCGCGAGGAGTGCTTCGAGCAGATTGGTCTGAAACCATCTATCAAGATTCCTGTATTCAACGGAAGCTTGGAGTGCGAATTCCGCAAGTATGTGATGTTCGACGGCAAGATGAAGGACTTCCGTTCTGAAGGCGGTATTGTGAAGACTGAGCGCGAGAAGAGCGAGATGGCTCAGAAGCACCGTTTCAAGAAGGAGCGTGAATTCAAGAAGCGTGTAAGCGAGGAGACTGAAAACGAGGAGGACGATATCCGTTCTTTCAAGTTCCATACTCACCGTCTGGAAGACTTCGAGAAGAAGCGTGCTGAGTTCCATAAGGGCGGTCGTTCACGTATCGGTGGCGGTCGACGCAATGATGACGACGATGACAAGCGTGGCAGCCGCAGCTTCAAGAGCGACCGCAAGGGTGGTCGTGACTTCGGTGGCAAGCGCGACGGAAAGCGTTTCGAGAAAGGCGACAAGCGTGGTGGCTTCAAGGGCGACAAACGTGGTGGCCGTGATTTCGGAGGCAAGCGCGGAGGCAAGAAGAACTTCAGCGGTGACTTCGACGACGAGGATTAAAGACATATCGACCCATACGTCGTGTTTCACGACGCATGGGTGGTAAACCCGATAAAGTAAAGTAAAGTAAAGAATATAATGAATCTGAAGAATTCAATTTATAAATTATCTTTTGCTGCTATGATTATGATGGCTATGAATGCAACCGACTTACAGGCTCAGGGCGTGGTTCCTGCTCAGAAAGGCGAGAAAACCTTTACATTGGAAGACCTGAACTTCGGCGGCAACAACTATCGTAACATGGTAGCTAAGAATCGCTGGTGCACCTGGTGGGGCAATGAACTCGTTCGCCAGGATGTGGATGCTTGCTATCTCGTCAACAAGACGACAGGCAAGGAGACCAAACTCTTCGGCATCAATGACATCAACCAGTGGATTGCTCCTACCAAAGACATCAAGGTAAGAGCCCTCTACAATGCTATATTCCCTTTTGCAGGCAAGAGCATCGTGATGGTAAGCAACGGCAGCAAGACTTATACCGTAGACTTCAAGAAGCATAAGCTGCTGAGCGAGATGGATTTTGCTGACGGCGAGAACCTCCTGGAGGCTAATGCCCAGCAGAACGCCTTCGCCTATCTGAAGGGCAGCAACCTCTATGTGCGTACCTTCGATGTAACCAGCAACGCCTTGACAAAAGAGAAGAAATCTCACGATTTCCAGCTCTCAAAGGACGGAAGCCGCGAAATTGTTTATGGACAGAGTGTTCACCGCGATGAGTTCGGTATCAGCAAGGGAACCTTCTGGAGTCCGAACGGCGAACTGCTCGCCTTCTATCGTATGGACCAGAGTATGGTAACCGACTATCCGCAGGTCGACATCCCGGAAATCGGTTTCAATCATCCTGAAACACAGAGTTGCATTGCTACTCCTGCACCAGACAAGTATCCGATGACAGGCGAGACATCACACAAGGTAACCGTAGGCGTGTTCGACTGCATGACCGGCAAGACCGTCTATCTGAAGGCTGGCGATCCAACCGACCGCTATTTTACCAACATCGCATGGAGTCCGGATAGCAAGACCATTTATATGTTCGAACTGAACCGCGACCAGAACGACTGCCGTCTGACTGCCTACAATGCAGAAACCGGCGAGAAGACAGGCGAACTCTATCGCGAAACCGACGAGAAATACGTGGAGCCTTGCCACCCTATCCAGTTCCTGCCTTGGGACAGCAACAGCTTTATCATGCAGAGCCGCAAGGATGGCTACAACCACCTCTACCTCTGCACCCTGGGCAAGCACGGAAGCCGCATGGCAAGCAACACAGAATCGCTCGAAATCAAGCAGTTGACTTCCGGCAAATGGGAAGTGATGGAAGTACTCGGCTTCAACACCAAGCGCAAGAGTATCATCATCGCATCCAACGAGAAATCGCCTATCCAGAGAAACATCTTTGCCGTAGACACAAAAACCGGCAAGCGTACGCTGGTAGATGATTGCGGCAAGGGATGGCACAGCGCCACTTTGAGCGAGAACGGACAGTATGTCTTCGACAACTACTCTACTCCTACCGTGCCTCGCAAGATTGCCCTCGTGAATACCGAGACCGGCAAGCGCACCGCTTACTTCACTGCCGAGAACCCTTGGAAGGGCTACAATGTGCCTGAGTACAGCTGCGGTACCATCAAGGCTGCCGATGGCGAAACAGACCTCTACTGGAGAATGGTGAAACCGGTAAACTTCGATCCAAACAAGAAGTATCCTACCATTATATATGTATATGGTGGACCTCATGCCCACAACGTAGATGCCCGCTGGAACTACTCTAGCCGTGGTTGGGAAACCTACATGGCAGAAAAGGGGTATCTGCTCTTCATCCTCGACAACCGTGGAAGCGAGAACCGTGGCAAGGCTTTCGAGCAGGCTACCTTCCGCCAACTCGGACAGATTGAGATGCAAGACCAAATGAAGGGCGTGGAATATCTGAAGACGCTTCCTTACGTAGATGCTGACAAGATTGGCGTTCACGGCTGGAGCTTCGGCGGATTCATGACCATCTCACTGATGACCAACCACCCTGATGTGTTCAAGGTAGGCGTAGCAGGCGGTCCGGTAATCGACTGGCACTGGTACGAGGTGATGTATGGCGAGCGCTATATGGACACCCCACAGACCAACCCAGAGGGTTACAGGAAGACCTCTCTGCTCTATCAGGCAAAGAACCTGAAGGGCAAGCTGCAGATTATCCAGGGCTTGAACGATGTGACCGTAGTGCCACAGCACTGCCTCACCTTCCTCAAGGCTTGCATCGCAGCAGGCACCCAGCCAGACTTCTTCGTCTATCCTGGCGAGCCTCACAACATGAGAGGTCATCAGAGCACTCATCTGCATGAGCGCATCAGCAATTATTTCTTCGATTATCTCAAGTAAATATCTAGGAGTAAACATCCCCCGAAAAAGGGGAGTTTACTTCTACATCAAATAACAAACAATAACTTACAGCAAATGAAAATTTTATTGTTAGGAGGCGGTGGCCGCGAGCACGCCTTAGCATGGAAAATCGCTCAGAGCGAGAAGTGTGAGAAACTCTTCATCGCTCCTGGTAATGCCGGTACACAGAATGTCGGCGAGAACGTAGATATCAAGGCAGACGACTTTGAGGCGCTCAAGAACTTCACAGTAGAAAATGGCGTTGATATGGTGGTAGTTGGTCCGGAAGACCCATTGGTAAAGGGTGTTTACGATGACTTCAAGAACGATCCTCGCACCCAGAACATCCCTGTCATCGGTCCATCAAAGGCTGGCGCCGTATTGGAAGGCAGCAAGGACTTCGCCAAGAAGTTCATGAAGCGCCACAACATCCCTACTGCCCAGTATGAGACTTTCGACGGCGAGCACGTAGAGGAAGGCTTGAAATTCCTGGAGACACTGAAGGCTCCTTATGTATTGAAGGCTGACGGTTTGTGCGCCGGTAAGGGCGTTCTCATCCTCCCTACCCTGGAAGAGGCTAAGAAAGAGTTCAAGGAGATGCTCGGCGGTATGTTCGGCAACGCTTCTGCACGCGTAGTCATCGAGGAATTCCTCAGCGGCATTGAGTGCTCTGTATTCGTATTGACCGACGGCAAGAACTACAAGATTCTGCCTGAAGCTAAGGATTACAAGCGCATCGGCGAGCACGATACCGGTCTGAACACCGGCGGTATGGGTAGCGTTACCCCTGTACCATTCGCTACCAAGGAGTGGATGCAGAAGGTTGACGAGCGCATCATCCGTCCTACTGTAGAGGGACTTGCTGAGGAGAACATCGACTATAAGGGATTCATCTTCTTCGGTCTGATCAACGTTGAAGGCGAGCCTATGGTCATCGAGTACAACTGCCGTATGGGTGACCCTGAGACTGAGAGCGTGATGCTCCGTCTGAAGAGCGACATCGTGGATCTCTTCGAAGGTGTAGCAGCAGGCGATTTGGACAAGCGCAGCATCGAGTTTGATGAGCGTGCTGCAGTCTGCGTGATGCTCGTAAGCGGCGGTTATCCTGAGGCTTACAAGAAGGGTTATCCTATCCAGGGCATCGACGATGTAGAAGGTTCAGTAGTATTCCACTCCGGTACAGCCATGAAGGATGGTCAGGTAGTAACCAACGGTGGTCGTGTCATCTGCGTAAGCAGCTACGGCAAGGACAAGGAAGAAGCCTTGAAGAAGAGCTTTGCTGAGGCACAGAAGATCCAGTTCACCGACAAGTACTTCCGTTCTGATATCGGACAGGACCTTTAGTTTTTTAATGTTGAATTAGATGTTAAGAAAGAAAACTTTTCAAAATAAAGTAGCGGCTAGCCGCTACTCTTTACCTATTACTGCAACCCTTGCCACACTGGTTTGGGTTGCAGTAGGTTTATTGGTATCCAATATCTGGGTAGAATTTGCTTTTACAGCCATGTCTACCCTGCTGATGGTGGAACTGAACAACCGTAATGCCCTCATGCGTACCTACAGCCGAATGGTATCTTGCAGTTTTCTGGCATTACTGACGATGACAGGACTCCCCCACCTCTCTTTAAAAAGCAGTATTGTGACGATGTGTTTCATCGCCTTTTATCTCATTATCTGGAATTGCTATCAGGATAAACGCTCAACAGGCTGGACTTTCTACGCCTTTGCCTGCATCGGTCTGGCATCGATGGTTTTCGTGCAGATAGGCTATTTCATGCCTATCCTGTGGATTATGATGATGGTGTTTACCCTCTCGTTTAGCGTAAAGACATTCTTTGCAACACTAGTAGGTCTCATCGTGCCCTATTGGTTTGCAGCCGGTTATTTCTTCTATACCGACAACATACAGGGGCTGGCTGACCATTTCTGCGAATTCATCAACTACAGCGAACTCTTTGATTATTCGCAGGTTACCGACCATCAGGTATTGGACCTGAGTTTCGTTATCCTGCTCACCATCATCGGTTCCATCCACTTCATACGCACCAGCTACGGCGATAAGATACGAACCCGCATGATCTACGAAACGTTTATCATGATATCGGTTGCCTGCATCATCTTCATCGTCCTCCAGCCTCAATATATACAGGAACTGGGCGGCATCCTGATTGTGAATACAGCACCGCTTATCGCCCATTTCATCACATTCACCAGAGGTAAGTTTACCAACATATCCTTCATCCTGCTGCTCATCATGCTGGTACTTATCATGGCTTACAACATACTCGTACCAGAGAGCATATTACTATGAGTTGGATTATAGATTTCTTAATGAGCTGGGGCTACTGGGGCATGCTGGTATCAGCCTTCCTTGCCGGCAGTTTCTTTCCCTTCAGCAGCGAGGTGGTCATGTCGGGCTTACAGGCTGCCGGACTGGAACCTATCCAGCTCGTACTGTATGGAAGCATCGGCAATGTGCTCGGTTCTATGTTCAACTATGGCGTAGGACGGATGGGCAAGCTGGAATGGATAGAGAAATATCTGCATGTAAAGAAAGAGAGTCTTGACAAGGCTCAGCATTTCATGGCCGACAGAGGAGCCTGGATGGGATTCTTTGCCTTCCTGCCCCTGTTGGGAAGTGCCATCACCATCGTTTTGGGACTGACGAGAGCCAACATCGTGATTTCTGTCATCAGCATCACCATCGGAAAGGTGTTGAGATATGTACTGCTGGTTTACGGACTCAGTTTCATCTTTTAAACAAGCTGCAAAGAAAACAAAGAATTGATTCATATAGATTGACTGCTTATGAGAAAGTATTTATACCTTATTATATTATGCGTGGCTTTCGCGGGCTGTAAAGGCAGCCAGCAGAAAGGCCACACCGCAGAAAGTAACGGAAAGGAATCTGTCGCCAACAGCGATGGCAAACCTGCTGTTACCGTAACTATCCCTCCCTACAAGTTTTTCGTTGATAAGATTGCCGGAGATAAGGTGGATGTCAACGTGATGGTATCCAACGGCAACAATCCTGAAACTTACGAGCCTTATGCCCAGCAGATGATGGAACTCTCCAGGAGTGCCCTCTATCTGAAAGTGGGAAGCATCGGTTTCGAACAGACCTGGATGAAGAAGCTGCAGGACAACGCTCCTGACATGAAGGTGATAGATACCTCCACAGGCATCACGCCTGCCAAGACACCAGGCGGCAATACCGACCCGCATGTATGGATGAGTTGCAAAAACGCCCGCATCATCTCCAGCAACATCTTCAAGGCACTCTGCCAACTGGAACCGGAAAACAAGACTTTCTTTCAGAAAAACTATCAGCAGTTGCTCTGCAGCATCGACAGGCAGGACAGCATCATCAGAAAGAGTTTCAAGGATAATCCGGAGATGGTACGCAAGTTTGTGATCTATCACCCTATCCTCACCTACTTTGCCCGTGATTACCAGCTGGAGCAGCTTGCCATAGAGGAAGAAGGCAGGGAGCCGAGTGCCGCCCAGCTGAAGAGCCTCATCGAGAGAGCCAGAAAAGAAAAGATCAAGTTCTGCCTGATTCAAGCAGAATTTGCCAACCGCAACACCACAACCTTCATCAACGAGAGCCACACCAAGCCAATGGATATCAATCCATTGCAGGGCGACTGGAACTGGGCGATGCAGGAAGCGGCAGCAGCGGTACAAGGCAAGAAAATCGTTGTTGGGAAGTAAAAACTACAATAATATGACTCCAATCATAAAAATCGAGTATCTTTCTGCAGGCTATGAAGGCAAGGAGGTGCTCCACGATATCAACCTCACCGTCTACAAAGACGATTATCTTGGCATCATCGGTCCCAACGGTGGTGGCAAGACAACCCTCATGCGCCTTATTCTGGGACTGATGAAACCCACAGACGGCAGCATCCGCTTTTATAAAGACGGAGAGGAAGTAAGGGAAATCAGCATGGGATATCTGCCCCAATACAATCATCTCGACAAACAGTTCCCTATCTCCGTCTATGAAGTGGTACTCTCCGGCCTCAGCAAGACCAAGAGCCTCTTTTCCAGATACACCCAGGCACAGCACCAGCAGGTACTCGACTGTCTGGAACAGATGCAGCTCACGGAGTTGAAAGACCGCCATATCGCAGCCTTGAGCGGCGGACAACTGCAGCGAGTACTCCTCGCCCGCGCCATTGTTTCGAAACCCGATGTAGTGATACTGGATGAGCCCAACACCTACATCGACCGCCGTTTCCAGAAGCAGATGTACGAGATGCTGGAACAGATCAACCGGGAGTGCGCCATTATCATCGTAAGCCATGATGTAGCCGAAGTGCTCAATAACGTAAAGCACATCGCCTGCGTAAATCATCATCTCCACTACCACGATACGGCAGATATGCCGAGAGAGAAACTGGAAGAGCATTTCTTAAATGTATAGGCTTATTATATAATAATGCCTAAAAAACAGGTGCAAAAATCCATATTATCTCATCTTTTTATTATCTTTGCAATTGGAATGTGCCTTTTTGAAAGGCACAGAGAAAGCATTCAGAAACAGAGAAAGCATTCAGAAAGAAATATAATACATTAAAGTTTAAACAATAATGAAACAGTACAGATTAGTGGACAATATCTTCGGATGGGTCGCATTCATCATTGCGGCGTTCACTTATTGTTCCACAATTGAACCGACAGCCAGCTTCTGGGACTGTCCTGAGTTTATTACGACTGCTTACAAGCAGGAGATCGGTCACCCACCTGGGGCACCATTCTTCATGCTTTTAGGCAATTTCTTCACACATTTCGCCAGCGACACTACCCAGGTAGCCAAGATGGTAAATACGATGAGCGCCCTACTGAGCGCCGTCTGTATCATGTTCCTCTTCTGGACCATCACCCACCTGGCTCGCCGACTCGTCATCAGCGACTGGAAAGAACTGACTACCAGCAAGCTGATTGCCATCGAGGCATCCGGTATGGTGGGCGCACTCATCTACACCTTCAGCGATACCTTCTGGTTCTCAGCTGTCGAGGGTGAGGTTTATGCGTTCTCTTCTGCCTTTACCGCTGTGGTATTCTGGCTCATCCTGAAGTGGGAAGACCATGCTGACGAGCCTCATAGCGATCGTTGGCTTGTGCTCATCGCCTATATGACCGGTTTGAGTATCGGTGTCCACCTGCTCAACCTGCTCTGTATCCCAGCCATCGTATTGGTTTATTACTACAAGAAGGTGCCACATGCCAACCTCAAGGGCTCGCTCCTGGCGCTGTTCCTTTCATTCCTCGTAGTGGTAGCCGTACTGTATGGTGTGGTTCCAGGTATCATCACCGTAGGCGGCTGGTTCGAACTGTTCTTTGTCAACACTCTCGGCTGTCCGTTCAATACCGGTGAAATCGTATACATCATCTGTCTCGTAGCCTCAGTTATCTGGGGTATCTACGAAACCTGCCATGCTTCTGAGAAGAACGAGAAGAAGCAGAATATCGCCTTTGTTCTCGGCTTCGGCATGCTCGGCATCCCATTCTACGGATATGGCTGGACTGCTGCCATTACCGGCATCATCGTGCTGGTTATTCTCTGGTTCGTACTCGGCTACAAGCGCAAGCAGGAGGTAGTAACAGGCGTTGACGAATCTACAGGCATCGCCAAGAAGAAGATGCAGCTCCTGCCGCTCATCTCAGCACGCGTCAAGAATACAGCCTTGCTCTGCATGCTGATGCTGATGATTGGTTATTCCAGCTACGCACTCATCGTGATCCGTTCTTCTGCCAACCCTCCTATGGACCAGAACTCTCCTGAGGACATCTTTACCCTGGGAAGTTATCTGAGCCGCGACCAGTATGGCGACCGCCCTCTGTTCTATGGCCAGGCTTATACATCACAGGTAGCCCTCGAAGTAGACGGCAACATGTGCAAGCCTGTCATGAAAGAAGGCGCACCGGTTTACCAGCGCAAGGAGAAAGCTTCGGCTGATGAGAAGGACTCTTACTTCGTAGTAAGTCACAAGAATAAGTATATCTATGCCCAGAACATGCTCTTCCCTCGTATGTACAGTTCGGATCATGCCCAGGCATACGAAGACTGGATGGGCGGTGTAGAAGGCACAGAGATTCCTTACGACCGCTGCGGAGAGAGTATGATGGTGAAGATGCCGTCACAGTTTGACAACATCCGCTTCTTCCTCTCTTACCAGTGCAACTTCATGTACTGGCGCTACTTCATGTGGAACTTTGCCGGCCGTCAGAACGACATCCAGGGCAATGGTGAGCCAGAGCACGGCAACTGGATTACCGGTTTCTCATTCATTGATGATTCACTCTATGGCGACCAGAGCAAATTGCCAGACGACCTGAAGGAGAACAAGGGGCACAATGTATTCTATTGCATGCCGCTGATTCTCGGTCTCATCGGACTTTTCTGGCAGGCTTGGTATACCCGCAAGAAGAAGGTAATGAAGAACGGCAAGGAAGAGGAAGTGCTCCTCCCTATCGGAATCCAGCAGTTCTGGATTGTATTCTTCCTGTTCTTCATGACAGGTCTTGCCATCGTCATCTACCTGAATCAGACACCTATGCAGCCACGTGAGCGTGACTATGCTTACGCCGGTTCATTCTATGCATACGCTATCTGGTGCGGTCTCGGCGTACTCGCCATCATCGACATCCTGAAGCGCAAGATGAAGCTCAGCGGTACTGCTGTAACAGCCATCGTAGCAGTCATCACACTTCTCGTACCTATCCAGATGGCATCACAGACCTGGGATGATCACGACCGCTCAAACCGTTACACCTGCCGTGACTTCGGTCAGAACTACCTGATGTCACTCCAGGAGAAGGGAAACCCTATCATCTTTACCAATGGTGATAACGATACCTTCCCACTCTGGTACAACCAGGAGGTAGAAGGCGTAGGAACAGATGCCCGCGTATGTAACCTGAGCTACCTGCAGACCGACTGGTATATCGACCAGATGATGCGTCCTGCATACAACTCACCATCTGTGCCAATCACCTGGCCACGTCTCGACTTCTGTTCAGGTACCAACGAATATGTATCTGTTGAGCCTGAAGCAAAGAAGCAGATTCTCGACTTCTACAAGCAGGATCCAGAGAATGCCAAGAAGCAGTTTGGTGCCGAACCGTTCGAACTCAAGAACATCCTGAAGAACTGGGTACGCAGCAAGAACCCTGACATGCACTTCATCCCTACAGATACCCTCTATGTCACCATCGACAAGGAGGCTGTAAAGAAGAGCGGCATGATGATGGCATCAGATTCTATTCCAGACAAGATGGTCATCTCTCTTGCCGGCAAGAGCGCACTCTACAAGGGCGACCTCATGATGCTCGAAATGTTGGCACAGTGTAACTGGACCCGTCCGCTCTACGTAGCACTCACCGTAGGCGAAGAGAACTATATGAATCTCGGCGACAACTTCGTACAGGAGGGACTTGTGAACCGTATCACTCCGTTCACCACCAACAAGCCAGGTGCCAAGAACTTCGATACAGAGAAGGCTTATCACAACATCATGACCCGATTCAAGTTCGGCAACCTGAAGCAGAAGGGACTCTACATCGACGAGACAACCATGCGCATGTGCTATACACACCGTCGCCTGCTCGCCCAGACAGCCCTCCAGCTCATCGCCGAAGGCAAGAAGCAGAAGGCTATCAACATCCTGAAGAAGGCTGATACCGAGATTCCTGCCTATAATGTTACGCTCGACTACATGAGCGGTGGCTTGGATATGGCTCGCGGCTGGCTGATGACCGGTCAGAAAGCCAAGGGTAAGGAATATATTGAAGCGGTATGGAAGAATGCTTCACAATACCTCAACTACTATCTCTCGCTGCCAAACGACCGTTTCCTCCAGGCAGAGCACGACTGCATCCGTCAGATTATGATCATGCAGAGCATCTGCGAGGCTGCCGGAATGGTGAGTCCACAGTTGGAGCAGAAGTATGAGAAGCAGCTCAACAACCTCTACCGTCTCTATCATGGCAGAGGTGGCAGAATGCCGGAAGGCAATCAGTAAAAAATAGAAAAAAGTTTGGTGTCGCGAAACACGACACCAAACTTTTCATTATTCATATAAACCTGTTTTATCCATGTTCATAGAGCAACCAGCCAAATGGCTCAGATGGTTATATCCAAAGGCCATCTGGAGAATGGACAAGAAAGACCATTCTGTCTATCTTACATTTGATGACGGTCCGATTCCAGAGTCAACTCCATTCATCTTAGAGACCCTGAGAAAGTACAATATCAAGGCTACTTTCTTTATGGTAGGCGAGAATGTATTGCGCCATCATGACCTCTACAACCAGATTGTGGCAGAGGGTCATCAGGTAGGCAACCATACATTCAATCATATCGGTGCCTTCAAGCACCGTGTCATCTCCTACGTGCTCAACACCAATAAGGCGAACGATATCATCCATGCCCATCTTTTCCGTCCACCTCACGGCTGGATGCGACCAAGTGAGTATTGGTGGCTGCACCGCACTTACAAGGTCATCATGTGGGACGTGGTGACGCGCGACTATTCCAAATGGATGACGGCAGAAGATGTGGTGAACAATGTGAAGCGATATGCCCGCAATGGCAGCATCATCACCTTCCACGACTCGCTGAAGAGCATTGAAAAGCTGAAGACAGCACTCCCTCAGGCCATAGAATGGCTCATGGAACAGGGGTATGAATTTAAGACTTTTGAATAAGAAGCTGTTATTCCCAAACAGGAACAGCCCAATAAACACAGACAAGATATGAGCAAAAGAATCAACAGTTATCAGGCAGTAGCTGCATTTGTAAGAGGTTTCTTCGAAGCTTACGCACGTGGCATCATCGATGCTACCATCGAAGGCAATGACTTCAGCAAGAAGAACGACCCGAAACAGATCAAGCAGATGATGCTGGAGCACTATGGCGAGGTAAACCAATACTTCTTCGACATCATGTTCTCTACCCTCGTACGCCTCAACTACAAGACTGCCGAGGAAGCCAACGAGCGCATGAAGAAGAACTTCGACAGCATGAAACAGGCTGACCCGACCTTTGAGCCAACCATGCTCGACTACCTGCGCATAGCCTGCAAATCGAACCAGTTGTACAAAGCGATGGAATCAGAATACAAGCGCAACTTCACCTGGCTTCTGCAAGGCAAGTTTACCACTCTTGAAGAGCATGTACGCGATTATACCCACGGCATTCTCATCAGTCTCGCCGACGAGCCGATGGCAATCCATCTCCTGGTCCGCATCATCGTGAAGGCATACGCCGCAGGCTTGAAGTGTGGCAGCAAGGAGGGCGAACAACACCAGCTCCACATGCCTACCCTTCACGGCATGTTGCTGAACAATGTCAACATCCTGCTCAACGAGACTCCACTCAAGAGCAGCACCGAAGATCCTATTGCCCTCTTCAAGGAGGCATGCAAGAATGAAGAAGAAAACATCAACGTTCTTTTCAACACATTAAACGATGCGATGAAAGAACTGGCAGAAGAATAAGAGAAAAGCATCATTGATGACGAGCACAGCACCAGATTCGAGAACCATCCGACTCCATATAGCGTAGAATCTCGTTATTCACTTCTTGGCGAATGGAGAGCATGGATTCTCGGTCGCAATCCACAGTAAAGTCAAGGTCTATATCTACCGAGAGTCTTGGCAGTTGGGAATAACAAAGTGACAATGATTAAGATTATTAAAGATTTAGATATAACGGCTTCGGGTGTTAGCGTATTTAACCGCAAGTGGCAACCTGTCCATTTACAACAAGGAGAAATGGATGGGGCTTGTGCCGTATATTCCATGATGATGAACCTGCTCATACTAAAGGTTCTTACTCGTAATCAAGTTGTCAACTTGAAAACAACATTTAAGGGAAATACCGCAAAAGGGAGACTCTTCAAAGAGTTCTTTGTGACAGAAGGACTGTGCCGTGATGGATTTTATTTTTCCGAAATAAAAGAAAAGCTATCCCACTCTTTTGCTAAAGAGGTTACATCTTCGCCTCTTTAATATACAGCATCTTTATCAGACCAAACTTCTTTTGTAGAAGAGCTTAGGACTGCAATAGATAGCGACACGCCTTTGATTACCGCTCTGTCTTTTAAAGGTGGCGCTCATGCTGTACTTGCTATTGGGTATGAAGAACAAAAAGACGTTGTCAAGAAAATATTCTGTTTAGACCCAAGCTATGCCATAAGTCCGACATCCTTTTGGAATGGTGTAATAATCCTAAATGAGGGAAAAGGAAAGTACAGCCATCAGTATATAACAGATAAAGACGAAGACTATATCAATGTCAGTGAATCATTGAATATAAAAAAGAAATAACGATATGAGCGAAGAATTACAACAGAAACTTCATGACCAACTTTAGGAAGTTGCTAACAAACTACGTGGCAATCAAGGACCTGGAGGCCAAGCGTGCTGACCTTGATAAGGAGATTGAGGGCTATCTAAAAGAATTGGGATTGGTAGAGTAAACTTTCCACAAGTTGTGGCAGATTTGAAAAGGTATAGAATATGGCAAATATGACATTGGCAAGCAATAGCGAGTTCAAAAGCTGGGTCTCGCAATTGAAAAAAGATATACGCAGCGCACAAATAAAGGCGGCAATAAAGGTGAACACAGAGTTGCTTCGCCTTTATTGGCGTATGGGTGCAGATATTTGCGAAAAGCAGAAATCTGCATCTTGGGGCGATGGCTGGCTCAAAGAATTGAGCCGTGAACTTATGGCGGAGTTTCCTGATATGAAAGGGCTTTCATACAGAAACTTGAAGTATATCAGACAATGGTATCAGTTTTATAATGAGCAACTTACAATTGGGCAACAAGTTGTTGCCCAATTAGACGATGTAAATATGCAACAACCTGTTGCACAAATAAGCGAGGAGGTTTTCTTCTCCGTTCCTTGGGGGCATCATCTGTATATCATATCGCAATGCAAGGATGTTGGCCGTGCCGTCTTCTATCTGCAAAAGACTGTAGAAAATGGGTGGAGCCGTGCTGTTCTGCTCAATTTTCTTGATACCAATCTATATGAACGACAGGGAAAGTCTGTGAATAATTTCACAAGACTATTGGCTAATCCTCAAAGCGAATTGGCTGCTCAAACATTGAAAGACCCTTATAATTTCGATTTTCTCACACTCGACGGTGAGTATAGAGAGCGAGAGTTGGAACAGGGACTTACTCAAAATGTCACACGTTTTTTGCTTGAATTAGGTACGGGCTTTGCTTTTGTCGGGAGTCAAGTTCCACTACAAGTAGGAGAAGATACGTTATATCCCGATTTGCTTTTCTATCACTTGGAACTGCGTTGCTATGTAGTAGTAGAACTGAAGATTACTAAATTCAAAGCAGAACATCTGGGACAGTTGGGCGTATATGTAAGTGCTGTCAATCATATAAAAAAGAAGCCTACTGACAACCCTACGATAGGTTTGCTTATCTGCAAGACCAAGAACAATGTGATGGCTCAATATGCTCTCGAATCGACCAATCAGCCAATAGGCATCTCCGAATATCAGTTATCTAAGCTCATGCCTGAAAACATACAGAGCCAGTTGCCTACAATAGAAGACATTGAAGCAACACTTTCAGATATAAAGGAAACTAAGGATTTCAAAAAAGGTAATGATATGAAAAATAAAGATAATATACCGCAGTTCGTGAATAGCGACTCCTTCATGGCAGACAAGAACTATGTGAAGTGATTGTCTGACCTAAAGAAACGTTTCCGCATGGCACAACTAAAAGCTGCTGTCAAAGTGAATACGGAAATGCTCAAATTCTACTGGAGTTTGGGCGAGGACATTTGCGAGAAGCAGAAACACTACTTTTTCAGCATTGCATGTAAATCCTGATGGCGAAGTTCATCAAGCTTTGCCTGATTCAGCTTGCCTGAATCCCAAAGTGCCTCCAAACATGTATCAGCTTTCTTACGAAAGTAATCACTCAAAACAGTTTTCACCTCAGAAAGCCTTTCTTCAGAATCATCAAAAGCAAACATCTTTAATAGATGTTGTTGAACCGGATTAAACATTGTTGTTTCAATAACTTTTAATTTAAACGTTTAACTTTTCGCCACAAAAATACGCTTTTTTCTCGAAACCACCAAGAAATTTGCAATAAATCTGCAAATCCCCCCGAAAATCAGTTTGCCTAGCCTCATTCCTGTATCTGCGAAATTCCAGCCGCACAGGGTAAAAATACGATATCAGTGGAATCCGACAACCGCCGGATTCCACTTTTTAATTTAAAAAACCAATTCAAAAGAATTATTTGTTATAAAAGTAACTATCATCGAAGGCAGCTTCGATAAGGCGTTGCTTCACTCGGGCGTATTCTGCCGAGTCTTCGATAAAGTACCGAAGAGCAGAAACAATCCTCACATAAACACTGAGCCGATAATCGCCCTTACCCTTTTAGATTGCAAAAATGTTTTCCTTATGCATCCCAGCATAATACATCAGATCAGAACCAGATACATGATGGTTCTTCATCACTTCACTCAGAACAACACCGAAACGGCTGTTGTCTGCAAGAAAATTAACAATCTTCATTGCTTAATTTTTTTAAATTGTTTGTAATTATTGTATACGAGTTCCCACTACGGGAACTCTTTTTTATTTGTTTGACTAGCATGTGTGTTGCCTAATGGGTGCAAGTCCCTAACGAGCCCTAGTAGTGGGAATCGTCCAGCCAGAGAGACAAGGGTGTCCGTGGCGACACGGAATCTGAAAGAAGTCAGCGGCAAACATCTGACCCAACGCACAGAAACTTGATATAAGGCAGTATGCAGGGATAAGGCTGCAAATAGAGTCAAAGTCCAATAACTACTCGGATCTGCATACCGTAAATCAAGTGGGTATAAGATGGAAAGACAACATGCTTAACTAGTGAGGTCTCA
>OHCL01000170.1_pt1 | contig 22969 bp, 15 predicted proteins | sample 1577591 | NCBI WGS metagenome assembly OHCL01 (sample SAMEA3879549, study PRJEB24766) | human gut metagenome | biome: human-associated habitat; feature: feces | place: USA | collected 1985/1987
GCGGCGCCTTGTCCGGAATGCCGGGCGACTTGACGACCTCGTCCGCCGCGAGGATCCGCTCTTCGGAGTGGTGCCCCTCCTCGTAGGGGACCTGCCACTGGTCCAGTTTGGCTTTGTAGCGGTCGGCGATCCGCCCCTTGTCGGAGAGGAAAACGTCGAATCCTTTCTTCTTGGCGAGGATCGCGGAGCCGTAGCCGCTGATGCCGCCGCCCAGGACAACTATTTTTTTCATGGGGTTATCGGATTTTAAGCGTTACCAGGGTAATGGCCGCCAGCAGCAGCGACACGATCCAGAAACGGGTGACGATCTTGGTTTCGAAGAAACCCTGTTTCTGGTAGTGATGGTGCAGGGGGGACATGAGCAGAATGCGGCGTCCTTCGCCGTATTTGCGTTTGGTGTATTTGAAGTAGCTCACCTGAAGCATGACCGAGAGGCTCTCGACCAGGAAGATGCCGCAGAGAAGGGGCAGCAGCAGCTCCTTGCGGATGCAGAGAGCGAAGACGGCGATGATGCCGCCGATGGAGAGCGAGCCGGTATCGCCCATGAAGATCTGTGCCGGGAAGCTGTTGTACCAGAGGAAGCCGACCAGCGCACCGGCCAGCGCCGCTGCGAAGACGACCAGTTCGCCGCTGCCCGGAATGTACATGATGTTCAGGTAGTCGGCATAGACGATGTGTCCGGAGAGATAGGCCAGGATGCCCAGCACCAGTACGATCGGGGCCGATACCCCCGTCACCAGGCCGTCGAGTCCGTCCGTGAGGTTGGCGCCGTTCGAAACGGCCGTGACCACCAGGATCGCCACGACGACGTAGAGAATCCAAGTGAGGGTGCGGTTGCCGCCCGTGAGCCAGCTGTAATCGAATTCGTTGTCCTTGACGAAGGGAATCGTGGTCTGGGTCGTCTGACGGCTCTCGGAGCTGACGATGCGCCGCTGGATGTGGTCGGCGATGGTTCGGCCGTGTTCGTCGAGGTAGATCGTTTCGACCGGTTCGGTCGTCTTTTCCCGGACGACGATGTCGGGCGAGAAGCACATGGTCGTACCTACGATAATGCCCAGGCCGACCTGTCCCACGATCTTGAAACGCCCTTTGAGCCCCTCTTTGTGGTGGCGGAAGACTTTGATGTAGTCGTCCAGAAAGCCGATCAGCCCCAGCCAGATCGTCGAAACCAGCATCAGTTGGATATAGACGTTGTCGAGCTGTCCGAAAAGCAGTACGGGGATGAGAATGGCCAGCAGGATGATTACGCCGCCCATCGTGGGCGTGCCTTTCTTCTGGAGTTGTCCTTCGAGCCCCAGATCGCGGATCTCCTCACCGATCTGTTTGCGGCGCAGGAAGTTGATGATGTTGCGTCCGAAGACGATGACGATCAGCAGGGCGATGATGATGGCTGCCGCCGCGCGGAACGAAATGTACTGGAACATACCTGCGCCGGGCAGGTTGTGAACGTTGTCGAAATATTTGAAAAGATGATAGAGCATGTCGCAGGTTAATTTTTAGCGTAGAGGGCGAAGGCACGGAGAGCCTCCTCCTTGTCGTCGAAATGGTTTTTTACGTCGCCGACGATCTGATACGTTTCGTGTCCCTTGCCGGCCAGCAGGAGGATGTCGCCCGGCTTGGCGAGCATCGCGGCCGTGCGAATGGCTTCGGCGCGGTCGGCGATCCGCAGGTAGCGGTCACCCGGGGCGAGTCCTGCGACCATGTCGTCGAGGATCGCGTCGGGATCTTCGTGGCGGGGGTTGTCCGAAGTGAGGATTGCGGTGGTCGCGTATTTTACGGCGATCTGCGCCATTTCGGGGCGTTTGGTCTTGTCCCGGTCGCCGCCGCAGCCGCACAGCACGAAGAGCTGTTGTCCCGGGCGGCGGATCTCCTCGACGGTCTGGAGCACTTTTTCCAGAGCGTCGGGCGTATGGGCGTAATCGACGATCGCCGTAGTGCCGTCGGCGGCTCGCACGAACTCGAAACGTCCGCTTACGGGATGCAGCGTGCTCATGATTTGGAGCACCTCTTCGCGGTCGGCGCCCAGCAGCAGGGCCGCAGCATAGACGCAGAGCAGGTTGTAAGCATTGAAGCGGCCGAGGAAATGGACCCATACTTCACGTCCGTCGATGCGCAGTTCCATACCGTCGGGGTGTGTTTCGAGGATCTTGCATCGGAAGTCGGCCATCGATTGCAGCGAGAGGGTCTTGACGGTCGCCCGCGTGTTCTGCACCATGACCCGGCCGTTGCGATCGTCGATGTTTATCAGTGCGAAAGCCTCTTTCGGGAGATTGTCGAAGAAGAGTTTTTTTGCCCGGATATATTCGGCGAAAGTCTTGTGGTAGTCCAGATGGTCGTGGGTGATGTTCGAGAAGATGCCGCCCGTGAAATGCAGTCCCCGGATGCGTTCCTGCACGATGGCGTGCGAGGAAACCTCCATGAAGCAGTATTCGCACCCGGCTTCGACCATGCGGGCCATCATCTCGTTCAGCCGGATGGCGTCGGGCGTGGTGTGGGTCGATTCGATGCGTTCGGTGTCGATGCGGTAAACGACCGTCGAGATCAGACCGACCTTGTAGCCCAAGCCCCGGAAGAGGTCGTAGAGCAGGGTGACGGTGGTGGTTTTGCCGTTGGTGCCCGTGATGCCGACCAGTTTGAGCTGACGGCTCGGGTCGCCGTAGAATGCGGCGGCCATGTCGGCCATCGCGGCGTTGGTATCCGCTACGACGACGTAGCAGACCGACGGGGCGAGGTGTTCGGGCAGCCGCTGGCAGACAACGGCGACCGCTCCGGCGGCGACGGCCGCATCGATATAGGCGTGCCCGTCGCTTTGGGTGCCGCTCACGGCGAAGAAGCAGTCCCCGGGAGCGATGCGGCGGGAGTCATACGCCAGTCTGCTCACACGTGTATCGGAGTTGCCTTCCACGCGGAGCACCTGTGTCGCCTTGATTAATTCTTGAATTTGTTTCATCTCTTTATTTGAGTGTTATGGTTACGGCTCCCCCGCGCGAGATCCGCGTGCCGGGAGCGATGCTTTGGTATCGGACGGAGCCTCGTCCCGAGAAGGAAACTCTGAGGCCCCGGCTTTCGAGCAGGAACAGGGCGTCTTTGAGTCCCATGCCTACGACGTTGGGCATCGTTTGGTCGTCCTGTGCGAGCGTCGAGATCGTGACGTTCGAGAGGGAGTCGATCCGTACCGTTCCCCAGCCTTTGCGGTCTTCGAACGAGGTGCGGGGCGAGAATTTGTCGGCGATGCGGCGGATTTGGGCGATGTCGCCGCCTTTGATTCGCCGGGGATAGTGTTTTTCCCCTGAATTTTCCGGCGAGAGATCCCAGTCGTGCTCCCGGTTGTAGAGGTAGGTGACGACCTTCTTGACCACCGGACCCGAGAGCGGGCCGCCGTAATAGGATTTGCCGGCCTGCCGTTTGGTGTGGATCGTCGTGAGCACCGTGTAGCGGGGGTTGTGAGCCGGGAAGTAGGCGACCATGCTGCCGATGTAGTAGCCGTCGCGGTAGCCGATCTTGTCGTCGGCGTATTGGGCCGTACCGGTCTTGGCCGCTACGGTGTAGAGGGTCGTGTCGCGGAAAAATCCAGCACCCGTACCTTCCGTGCCGACGCTTTCGAGAAGTTTGCGGACCTCGCGCAGCGTGCGTTCGGAGCATATCTTGTCCACGAGCGTTCGGGCCTTGAAATGTTCGACCACGTCGTCGCCCCGGCGCAGCTCCCGAACCAGGATCGGAGAGATCATTTTGCCGTCGTTGGCAATGGTGTTGTAGAGGGTGATGACCTGGATCGGGGAGAGTTTGATACGATAGCCGAACGAGCGGCGTACGAGCATACTGTTGGGGTCGGGCACCTCCTTCCAATCCTGAAAGAGCGGTTTTTTCTCGCCGAAAGCCTCCAGTCCGACGGTTTGGTCGAGGTGCAGCTTTTTCATGAAGTCGCTGTAACGCTCCTTGTTGTCGGCATAACGCTCCCAGATCGCCTTGGCGAAATAGACGTTCGACGACTGGGCGACCGCCGTGCGGAAATCCATGTCGTTGAATCCGGCGTGCGAATCCTGCACCCGGATGCCGCCGACCTTCACCACACGTCCGTTGCCCGTGTCGTAGGTCTGGTCCAGCGGCATATCCGCGTCGTCCAGCAACAGCAGCATCGAAGCCAGCTTGAAGGTCGAGCCCGGCTCCGTGTTACGCCCGATGGCGTAGTTCTCCCGCTCGGCGTATCCGCCGCCGGGGGTGCGGCCCAGATTCACGAGGGCGAGGATTTCGCCCGTGCGGACCTCCATCACGATCGTGGTACCCCAGATGGCGTTCTGGGCTTCGAGCTGTTCGCGCAGGTAACGGTTCGCCACGTCCTGCACATCGAGATCGAGCGTCGTGACCACGTCCAGTCCGTCGATCGGGTCGATGTTGTCGCCGTCCACGACGCGGCCGTAAAAACCCCGGGCGATGCGTTGGCGCGTGGCCCGACCGTCGCGGCCGGCCAACTCTTCGCGATAGACGGCCTCGATGCCGTAGTTGCCTCGGTCGCCGGTCAGTCCGATCGTGCGGCGCCCCAGTTCGCCCTGCGGATAGATGCGTTCGTCGCTTTCACGCAGGTTGTAAACCATGCCCATGTTCCAGTTCAGGAGCGGGTATTTGCGCAGGGTTTCCCATTCGGTGTAGTCGATGTCGCGGGGAAAGATTTGGACGGGAGTGTGGTCGCGCAGGGTATCGTAGAGTTTTTTCGGCACGAATTCCCGGTCCAAAATCCGGTCGATCCAGCGGGCGATGCGTCCTTCGGAGCGGGGAACGAGGGTGTCCTTGCGGTATTTTACCTGGTAGTGTTTGGCATGCTGCGTGCGGAACATGCGACGGTATTCGGCTGCGGATCTGTCGCCGAAATAGGCGGCAAGTAGTTTGGACAGCGAGTCGCTCTGTTCGTGGAACGTACGCACGGAGTCGAGCCCCGGGCTGCCGAAATCGAATTCGACGCGGTAGCGGAAGATCGAGGTGGCCAGCGGATCTCCGTCCCGCGTGAGGATGTTGCCCCGCTGGGCCGGGATGATCTGTTCGGTGAAGATGCGTCCGGCGAGCCGTTCGGCATTGTAGGCGACCTCCGAGCTGAAGAGCTGCACCCATACCAGACGTGCGAAGATGAGCAGTCCCGCCAGGATGAAGAGGATGTAGAGCAACCTCACCCGCAGCAGGATGTCGCTTTTGATGCGCGATTTTTCCGGTTTCATCTTGCTCATCAGTCGTCGAGAATTTCACCCGGAACGACCGGGTCGTACAAGTCGATGCCCCGTCGGCGCAGCTCTTCGAGGATGGCCGAGTGGGTCGTATGGCGGAAACGCTGCTCCTGAAGGCGCGTCGAGCGCTCGCGCAGCATCTGGACCTCGCGGTAAAGCCGCGAGTATTTCATGTCGAGGTGCAGCGCCGTGAACATTACGAAGATGCTGACGAAAAACATCGCGGCGATGCAAATCATGTAACGATAGTATTCCGAGGCTCCTTTCCGAACCAGAATATTGCCCGAAAAGAGGAGCCAGAAGATGTTCGAGCGGCGGCGCTCCTCCTTGCGCTGCTCCTCCTGCCGGGCCTCCTCTTCGGCCTGCTCCCGCTCCCGGTCGGCACGAATTTCCTCGTCGGCTTCGCCGCTCTGCACGCGCAGCACTTCGCGCCGGATGCGGCGGGCGAGCTCTTCCTCCCGCTCCCGGGCGGCACGCTCCTCGTCGGTGACGGGGTCGAATTCGTGGTCGTTGTATTTCATGTCGGTCGGAAACGGTTATTGGCGTACGATTTTGGCAGCGGCTCGCAGTTTGGCCGAGCGCGAACGCGGGTTGCGGACGAGCTCTTCCGAGGAGGGAGTGACGGCCTTGCGCGTAATGATTTCGAACGGCGTTTCGGGCTTGCCGAAGAAATCCTTTTCGATGCGCCCCTCGAAATTACCGCTGCGCAGGAAGTTCTTCACCAGCCGGTCTTCGAGCGAGTGGTAGGAGATCACTACCAGCCGTCCGCCGGGGCGCAGCACCTTGAGGCTCTGTTCCAGCGCCATTTTGAGCGCTTCCATTTCTCCGTTTACTTCGATGCGCAGGGCCTGGAACAGCTTGGTCAGGAATTTCGATTCGTCCTTTTTCGGGGTACAGGGCGCTACGGCCGCAACCAGGTCTGCGGTGGTCAGGATCGGCTGCGCGGTCCGTGCGCGGACGATGCAGGCGGCGACTTTCCAGGGGGTGTCGATTTCGCCCCAATCGCCCAGGATGCGGGTCAGGGCATCGGCGTCGAGCGTGTTCACCAGGTCGGCCGCCGTGCCTCCTCCGCGCTGGTTCATCCGCATGTCGAGCGGTGCCGAACCCCGGAACGAGAATCCCCGTTCGACGGCATCGAAATGGTGGGACGACACGCCCAGGTCGGCCAGGATACCATCGACCCGGGTTACTCCGCGCAGCCGCAGGGCGCCCCGCATGAAGCGGAAGTTGCTTTCGACGTAATGGAAGCGGCTGTCTTCCGGACAGTTGTCCCGGGTATCCCGATCCTGATCGAAGGCGTAAAGACGTCCCCGGTCGCCCAGTGCCGACAGGATGCGGCGCGAATGTCCGCCACCGCCGAAGGTGAGATCGACATAGGTTCCTGCAGGATCGATGTCGAGCAGTCGGACGGACTCTTCGAGCAGGACGGGCGTATGATAGACGGAGGTCATTTGGTTTCGATATATATTTAGGGTGTAAAGTTAGGCAATTTGCAGGGAAAAATCGTTATCTTTACCGAAGAAAAAACGGTTGAGAACGGTCGTACTCTGGAAGGCCGGGGTGTCCCGCTTCCGGGATCTCCCTGTACCGATGCGGAGTTTCGATTGGAAATCCGAGCGTAGGTGCGATAGGTGCAAATCGGGCGTCGTACGACTTTCGACCGATAATTAAAAGGGTTACGTTATGCCGAAAATAGATGTCGATGACGTGCTTGCGGCAAAGGCTCCCCGGATCGCCCGATGGGTGCCGGGATTCGTTATCCGCTGGCTCAAGCGCACGATCCATCAGGACGAAATCAACTATATTCTGGATGAGTATTCCGCGCTTCCTCCTCAGCAGTTTATCCAGGCTTGTTTTAAGTTCTGGGGAGTGACCTATTCGGTCGAAGGGCTCGAAAAGCTCGACCCGAAGGGACGGTATCTCTTTGCCTCGAACCATCCTTTCGGGGGAATGGATGGTATGATGCTGGCCGACGAGCTGGTCGGATATTTCGGCGATGCGCGGGTGATCGTGAACGATTTGCTGATGCACGTCGAGCCGCTGCGACCGCTCTGGATCCCGGTGAACAAGCACGGTTCGCAATGCGGGGAATACCTGCGCAGGTTCGACGAAGCTTTTGCAAGCGATTGTCCGATTCTGACCTTCCCGGCCGGGCTTTGTTCGCGCCGTCGGCAGGGGGTGGTGTCCGATTTGCCGTGGCGTTCGAATTTCGTCAAGCGGGCGGCGGCGTCCGGGCGCCGGATCGTGCCGGTTTTCGTCGAGGGCGAACTATCCGATTTCTTTTACCGCCTTTCCAATTTTCGGAGGAAGATAGGTATCCGGTTCAATATCGAGATGCTCTATCTGCCCGACGAGATGTTTTCGCAGAAGGGAAAACATTTCCGGATACTGGTCGGGGAGCCTGTTTCGACGGACGAGCTGGTCGAATGCGGATCGTGGCAGCAGCGGGCGGATTACGTACGCGAAAAGGCGTATTCTTTGGAAAAAAAGTTGCGTGCCGAAGCAAAACACGGATAAATTGTTTAGTTTTGCTCTAAATTTAACAGCATGGAACCCATCATAGAGCCTGTAAGCCGAAGTCTGTTGCTCGCGGAATTGACCCCTGAATGCAAGGTCCGAAATACGAACAAGGCTTCGAATGAAATCTATATTTTCGATGCCGCCGAATGCCCGTCCCTGCTGCGGGAGATCGGACGCCTGCGGGAGGTCGCCTTCCGGTCGGCGGGGGGCGGAACGGGGCTCGCCGTGGATATAGACGAGGAAGACCTCGCGGGCGACGGCTACTACCAGCTGATCGTCTGGGACCCCTCGGCGCAGGAGATCGTCGGCGGTTACCGCTTCATCGTCTGCACCACGCCCAACCCCCGCCATCTCTCGACCGAACACTATTTCCGTTTCAGCGAGCGTTTCCGCCGGAAGTTCCTGCCCCGGACCATCGAACTGGGGCGTTCGTTCGTACAGCCTTCCTATCAGTCGCGCGGCAATTCGAAGAGTATCTATGCGCTGGACAACCTCTGGGACGGTTTGGGGGCGCTTGTGGTGCTGAATCCCAAGGTGAAATACCTTTTCGGCAAGGTGACGATGTACGCTTCGTACAAGGCTATGGCACGCAATGCCCTGATCTGGTTCCTGCGCCGTTATTTTCCCGATCCCGATCATCTGGTGGCGGGTAAAAATCCCGTGCAGCTCGATTTGGACGATCCCTATTACGAGCATTTTTTCACGGGCAAGACCTATGAGGAGAATTACCGTATCCTGATCCAGCGCATCCGCGAGTTCAACGAGAACATTCCTCCGCTGATCAATGCCTATATGAATCTCTCGCCTACGATGCGGGTGTTCGATACGGTAATCAACACCGATTTCGGCGGTGTGGAGGAGACGGGTATTCTGCTGACCATTCCGGACATTTATCCCGAGAAAAAACAGCGTTATATGCGTTGGCAGGGGTGGCGTGAAAACCTCAAGCAGCGCCGGGAACATTTCCGCCTCCGCCTGCAGGAGCATCTCTCGCGTATCGGGAAAAGATGGGAAGTGTAGTCGAGCCGGATTTTCCCGGGTCGGATGTCTTATTTTGATAAAATTACGCCTTTTCGGTGTAATTTTTTTGTTTATGGATGCGGAATTTCTCGAAAAATTGTAATTTTATAGAGAAAAGAGAAGTTTGTATGCGTACAAGATTGGTAGTGTCTTTTTTTATCTGTTTTTTGCTGCAGGCATGCTCCGGAGCTTCGACGACGAAGACGAATGGAGTGTCGAACACATCGGGAAACGATCAGGCCGGATGTATCGCCTTGGATACGATCGGCATCGATGGTGCGGTCGAGAAGTTCGTATGGAACGAAGAGGATGGAATCGGCTTCTTAATTCAGGATAATAGCTATTTGGACTTTATTAAATCGTCTTTCACATCGAGGCCGGTGTTTGCTATGCAGGCTGCTGACGGTCGAATAACCTATTCGACGGAGGATTTGATGAAAGAGATGTGGCCGAAAGAGCGGATCGAGGATCCTGTTTCGGTCGTAGCTTGGCGACCGTATGGATTTGCGTTACAAGAGGACGGGAGTTTTTTTCTTCCGGTCGGTGTGGCGCAGTATGATGAGAAGGGGTGCCGGAGCGTGCCTATGCTCGGCCGGTACCGGGGAAATCTGGCTGAAATGACACTCGATTTCGAAAATATGTTCTCCGCTGTGGAGTTGCGATTGAGGAAAGACAGCTTCGCTCTCGAACCGATTAAGGTGAAACAAGTTATTTTGCAGGGAAACGACGGTGAAATTCTGGCAGGATCGATCAAGGTGGTAGCCAGTAGGCAGGAGCTGCCCGACAGTGTGTGCGAAGAGAGGAAAGTCAGTCCTTGCGTCGTATTGGATTGCGGATCGGGGGTGGAGCTGACGGAAGAATCGACCTCTTTTTATCTGCCTGTACTGCCTGTGGAGTTTCGCCGAGGGTATTCGTTAACGGTCGTGACGGATCGTGACAGCGGGAATATGTTCAGGATTCAATGCGGTGGCAAATTCCCCGTAAGATTGAAAAAAGGTCGGATATACCGTGCGGCGGATACGATTGTTCGCCCGGCGTATCTGCAATACATGATTCCCGATCCCAATTTCCGGGCTTATCTTTTGGAACAGGGGTATATCGAAGAGATCGGCGAAAACGGGAGCCGGGTCGTAGTAACACCTGCCGGTCGGGCTGCGACGAAGATAGATTGTTCGAGGCGGGGTATCGCTTCCTTAGCAGGAATCGAGTATTTCCCGCTGTTGGAGGAGTTGAATTGCTGTATGAATATGATATCGACGTTGGATTTGACGCAGAATCCTCGTTTGGTAAAGTTGGATTGTTCGGGAAATTGTCTTAAATCCTTGGATGTAAGCCATAATTCGGTGCTAATGGAGTTACGGTGCATGTTGAATGAGCTGGTGGCATTGGAAACGGATCGGAATCCGAAGCTGACTGTTTTGCATTGTGCATTTAATCGCTCGTTGAAAGCGTTGGATGTGACTGGTAATCCCCTGTTGAAAGAGTTGGTGTGCACGGAAAACAGTCTGTCGAGTTTGGATGTGTCGCATAATTTGGAACTGAAAAAACTTATGTGCGGAAATGGTTTTGTCAAAAAGAACCGTTTGGAAACCCTGGATGTTAGTAAAAATACCAAACTCGACACGTTGGAATGCTCGGGCTGTTGGCTGAAAACCTTGGATGTCAGTCGGAACCGGGATTTGATATATTTGAATTGCAGTAGAAATGAATTGGAGCGTCTGAATCTCGGCGCTGTTCCGAATTTGAAGGAATTGGATTGTCCCATGAATAAATTGAGCCGACTGGACGTATCTCGTTGCAAGGCTCTGACATGGATTTCGTGCGACAGGAACTCGCTCTCCTCGTTAGATGTATCCCACAACCGGTCGTTAAATTGGCTGTCGTGTGGTGAAAATTTGCTTACTACGTTGGATGTGTCGCATAATTCGGTGTTGGAAACGTTGTGGTGTAATGACAACCAATTGACTACGTTGGATCTTTCGGGAAATCCGATTTTGAGAAAGCTGTATTGTTGCAATAACCGGTTGTCCTCTTTGGACTTGAGTAAAAATAAATTCTTGGAACCGAGGAATGTGTCCGATCACGGGAACTGTTTCCCGGAGGAAGAGGGTTCGATTGTGGTTAATTCCTGCTGTTTCTGAAAAATGAAAAAGGGGCTGTCTAACAGTTTTAGACAGCCCCTTTCGTTGCTTTTTGGTTTTACCGCGACGCGGCGATATTCGAGCTGTGCATGCCCCGGGAATCGCGGGCCCAGTCGCCCCTGGCGCGGAGTACCTGTTCGATGATGTCGCGCACGCAGCCGTGCCCGCCCGCGAACTCCGAAACGTAGCGCGAGGCTTCGATCACCTCGGACGCGGCATCCGAGGGACAGACGGGGATTCCGACTGCTTTCATACACTCCAGGTCCGGGATGTCGTCGCCCATGTAGATAACGTTCGCCGGATCGAGTCCGTGGCGTGCGAAGAAATCCTGCATGGCTGATATTTTGTCCATGCAGTCCAGGTAAACATCTGTGAGTCCCAGCATTTTGAGCCGGTGGTCGAGCGTTGCGCCCCGTCCGCCCGTGATGATGCACACTTTGTAACCCATACGGAGCGCATAGACGATGGCATAGCCGTCCTTGGCATAGTATTTTCGGATGAAATCCCCATCGACCAGGGGCATGATTCCCCCGTCGGTCATTACGCCGTCCACGTCGAAAATGAACGCTTCGGTCTTTACGATGTCTTCTTTGAAGTTTCCCATATATCTTGACTTAATGATTCATAAATTCGTAACAGTCGCGGATCGTGAGCGAGTGCGGCTTCGTGTCGCCGCAACGTCGGCAGGTCGCCGCGTACGGCAGGCCCGGTCTGCACCCGATGCGGATCGCCCGAATCGACGGCTTTGGCTGCGGTTTCGGCGATCAGGGGGTTCAGTACGTCGAAGGGCAGTTCGGTTCCGTGCAAAATCTCGCCTCCCAATGCGTAGAGGTGATTGACGAAATTGCAGGCGAAAACCGCCGCCAGGTGAAGGCGTACGCGACGGTCGGAGTCGGCTCGATATACCGTGCGGCTCAGATTGCGGGCGAACGCTTCGAGCTCCGAGGTGAAAGTGTCGTCGTTTCCTTCGACGAAAAGAGGTATCTTGGCAAAATCCACGCTGCGGCCTTGGGTAAAGGTTTGCAGGGGATAGAGAACGCCCCGACGGTCGAAGCGAGCGGGAAGAGCCTCTATTCCGATGCCTCCGGCCGTATGTACCACAGCGGCTTCGGCGGGTATGGGCAGGCTTTCGGCCAGCGTGGTGATCGCCGCATCGCTGACGGCCAGGAGGTAGAGGTCTGCGGCGGCCAGCTCGCGCGGATCGGAGCTCCACGCGGTGCCGTTTTCGAGGGCGAGTGCTGTACCTCGTTTCGCGTTGCGGGCGAAGATCTGGAGCAATGTTGCTCCTTCCGTGCGGCTTATCGCGCGGGCGAGCGCTTCGGCCAGGTTGCCGCTGCCTATGAGGACGATATTTTTCATCTTTCCGAGTGTTTCGGTTCGGGCTGCGGCCCGGAAGCCGGTTTGCGGGCGGCGTTCACTGCGTCGTCCAGGTCGATGAGCCGAAGCCGGTCGCCCGCTGTACGGCAGGCCGTCTGAAGTTCGTCGAGCGCGCGGTCTATTCGGCGCGTTTCTTCGGTCGCGGCGAAGTAGAGGCGTGTCGAACTGTAATTGTCTATGGTTCTGAAAATGTTGTAGAGCGTCATTTCGTGGATGTCCCGTCCGGGGGCGAAGGCCACTTCGCGGTCGTCGTTCGGATTCCGGATTTCGATCAGCAGTCCCGTGCGCACGAGCTGGTGCAGGACATCGTTCACGATGCGGGTGGGCAGCGAAAGTCGGCGGCGGAGTTCGTCGATGGGGAGCGCCCCTTCGTTTTTCCGAAAGCGGTGTACGACCTGGAGCATGACGGCCAGGATGATCCGGCGGCGTCGGTCGTAGCTGATGCCGAGCGATTCGCGCTCTTCGGCGAAACGGTCGATATTCTGGTAGGCGAACGAGAGTTCGCCGCCGAAGAGCAGGATTTCCCACGAGATTTGCAGCCATAACAGAAAGAGCGGCAGGGCTGCGAAACTGCCGTAAATCGCGTTGTAGGAGGTCATCCACCCTTGCAGATAGAGGTAGCCCCACTGAAAGAGCATGAAGACCGTTCCGGCGACGATACCCGCCATGAAAGCGCTGTGCCACAAGACTTTCGTATTGGGTACGACGGCATAGATCAGGGTGAAGCTGCCCCAGATGATGACCAGGGCCGAGAGTTTCGAAAGAAGGATGCCGAGGAACGTATTCCCCGCGTCGAAGAACCGGAGCAGATAACCTCCCATCGTGCTGGCCACGAGCCAGAGGATCGGGGCGACCATCGCGATGACGATGTAGTTGAGGTATTGGCGGGCGATATTGCGCGAGGACTGAACCTCCCAGATGTTGTTGAAAGCGCTCTCCACCGACCCGAAGACCCGGATGACGGCCCAGAAAAGGGTTACGACGCTGACCAGGGCGATAAGCCCGCCCTGCGTATTGGCGAGGGCTTTGCGGGCGAATTCCACCATGTAGTCCAATACTTCGACGTTTTGCGGGAAAAGGGCGTAGAGATCGTCGATCAGGCCGTCCAAAAGCCCGAATCCCTTGACTACGGCGAATACCAGCGCCAGGATCGGGACGATCGAGATGAGCGTATAGAACGTCAGGGCGGCGCTGCGCACGATCGTATCGTGGGCGATCAGGCCGCGTGCCGTGTAGAACAGCAGCTTGTACTGTCTGACGGCCCACCGGACGCGGGGATTGCGGTAGGAGTTTGCGTTGCGCCGCAGGATCGTGTCCGTGAAGTAGGTGAAGACGTTCTTGACTTTCATTTCGGGACGTTTCTCAAAGGTAGCTATTTTAGACGGATTGTCCAATAATCCTGCCCGAGTTTCGTGAAGGCGATCCGTCGCTCGCCGCCTTCGCGTATGCCGAGCCGTGCGGCGATTTCAGCCGCCGTGAGCGGGAAATCCTGTTTCAGAATCGTCAGCCGGCTGCCGGAAAGCTCCCGTTTCAGTTGCTTGGGGTTGTAGGGCTCGATCCGTTCGATCTCCAGCCAGCGGCCCAATGTGTCTTCGGACTTTTCCGCTGCGAATCCGTAACCGTTCGGGCTCCAGATGTCGGCGCGGCCTTGCAGGTAGGTCGGCGTCAGCCGGGCTTTTTGAAGCGCTACGTCGGGGATCAGCAGCCAGCGGTAAGCGGCCGGATCGAAGGGCTTGTCGCAGGGAGTTGCACGGGCTTCGGCCGGCGTGCAGGAAAATTCTCCCAGTTCGAGCGCAACGGCCGTCAGCAGGGGGCCGGTTCCGTCGGCATAGACGACGACTTCCTTGCATTCGTCGTGCAGGGACACCACTTCCGTGCGGCAGGGACCGAAGAGCCGGAATGTTTCGCCGACGTCGAACAGCGGGGAGTTCTTGACGCAGAGGTTCGGGGCGATGCGACGGAGTTCCGGCAGCAGCTTCGGTATGTCGGGCGAACAATCCTCCAGCCGCACCAGCTTGCGCCCTCCGGCGCTGCGACGGTCGGGGTCGGCGTAGATCCAGTCGAAGTGGTCCAGGGTCGAGGCGAGGAACGCCTCGGCGGAGGAGTTGATAACCCGTATGTTCGTTGCGCCCAGCCGCCGGAAATTCTCTTCGGCGACGGCCGCCAGCGTCGCATCCCGTTCGAGGGTGATGACTTCGCGGAAGCGTTTTGAGAGGTAGAGGGCATCGACGCCCAGTCCGCAGGTAAGGTCGAGCACCGTGTTTCCGCTGCAACTTTTGCGGGCCGCGCATGCCTCGCTCGAGGCCTGTTCGAAAGCCAGCGGCGGGAGGATGCAGCGGGCTTCATAGTAGGAGGGGAGTTTCGTCCGTGCCCGCGCAAGGTATTTGACCTGCGTGGCGACGAGTGCCGCATGCGGAATACGCTTGTCGAGGGCGATCGCCGCAGGGTCGCGGCCGATTTGTTCCTCGACGGTATGCCGCACTTCGGGAGTCAGCAGCAGTCGGTATTGTTCCGGAGTCATCATTCCGGGAGCGAAGATACCGATTTTTTCCGTTCGGCGCTCCATAGGAGCAGGGTTGCGAAGATGAAAAGTCCGTAAACGATCCAGCATTGGGTCGTCGTGAGCCGGATGTCGAGGGCGGCTGCCGGAAGTGCCGCTGCAGCTCGGATCAGTTCGTTCTGTGCCCGGGCTGCGAATCCTGCGACGACCGAGAAGAGCGGTGCGAGCACTGTTCCCGGGATCACGAGCCAGAGCGTGCAGCTCCCGACCACGACGTAGGAGAGCAGGATGACGACGGGGTTGAGTGCCAGCCCGACGACCGAGATCTGGCCGAAGGTATGGGAGATAAGGGGTGCGGTCGCAGCGGACGCTGAAAATCCGATGGCGAGGGTTGCGGTCAGCATATCGATGCTTTTGCGGCGTGTTCGCAGGAGGCGGCAGAGGGGGAGTCCCCAGGCGATGATGCCGGCGACGGCGATGAAGGAGAGTTGGAAGCTGATGTCGAACAGGTAATCGGGATGGAAGAGCAGCATGACGAAGGCTACACCGGCGAGCGTGTTCATCCCGACGTATTCCGACGACGAGGCCAGGGCGAATTGCAGGACGGAGAACATCAGCGTGGCCCGGACGACGCTGGGCGGGAATCCCGTCGTGGCGGCATAGAGCCAGATGAGCAGGATGACCGCGATATTGCGCAGGATGTGTCCGTGCCGGAAGAGCGGCAGCCACCAGAGCAGCAGGTTGGCGAGCAGAAAGACGATACCCACGTGCAATCCCGAGACGGCGAGCAGGTGCGAGGTCCCGCTGCGCGAGTAGGCCGCACGGAGTGCAGGGGAGAGCGAGCGGCGATCCCCGGCCGTCATAGCGTTGCAGAGGGCCTGTTCGTCGGGTGCCAGGGCCAGACGGTCGAGCCGTGCGACGGCCCGTTCGTGCAGGAACAGGGAGAGGTGCTTCGGGGAAAGCTCCCGGTGCAGGGTGTCGCGCAGCAGCAGGCTTGAGCGGTTCAGGTAGAGGGTGCCGACGTATCCCCGGCGGGTCATCAGCCGTCCGTAGCCGCCGTGACGGGCGGTGAAAGGGTAGATTTTGCCGCGTACGACGGCTCGGTCGCCGGGATTCAGTGCGGTCGAAGAGTCGCATCGCACCACGAGGTTTCCGGCAGCAGGGAGCCATTCTCCGGTTGCGGAGTTCCGCCGGGCGCGGATCGTTGTGCCGGAGGCCGTTTTGCCTTCCCGTTCGGAGAGGCGTTCCCGGACGACGATTTCGTATTCGCCCGGAGTGCCAGTCGGCGGAGCGGGAGTGTGTCTCAGTTCGGTGACGGTCATGCCGAAAAGCAGAATGGCTCCCAGGATGGCGAGGTTTGCGCCCCGGTCGTCGGCGAGCAGTGCCAGGATACCGCAGACGAGGAATCCGCCTACTAACAACCACAGCGGCAGTACGTAGTGGTCGGCCAGCAGGATGCCGGCCGCGAGCGGCGGCAATGCGCGGAGCAGGGGCATGCGCCGGAGTTTCGACCGGAGGTTTTCGGACTTGAGTCGTAGCATAACGGAGCCGGATCGCGGGAAATGGACGGAGAACCGGGCTTTGACTTTGTGTTTTTTTCGTTTTCTGCGTTCGGTGGGACCTCGCGGGCAGTCGCGGGCCTCGTCGATCGGATATTTGCGGTTTGCCTCCTTTGGAGGCGGCGGAATATTCCCGCCTCTTCGTTGCATCCGCTTCGAGTGTCGGTTTTCGGATTCGGCGATTTTCCGATTCGTAAAGATAATTATTTTTCGGAAGAATAAGCCGTTCGGATGTATGGATAATACAAAACGACACGCATCAAATAGAATGATGCGTGTCGTTTTGTCGTGTCGGAGATCTTTTCGCCCGTTTAGAACGATGCGAATGTGTTCCAGTTCGAATTTTGCTCCGCTGCGGCCTGAATGTCGGCAGGCAGGTTGGCGAAGAAATTATATCCGGTCAGCGCTTCTATTTCGGCGACCGATTTGGTGTAGCTCTGGTAGCTTTCGCCCGAATAGACGCGGTGAGGCAGCCATACACCGACCGTCGATGCCGAAGAGATCTTGCCCGAAGCCTCTCTTTTGACTTTGAGCAGTACCTTGTAATAGTAGTTCGGTACGGGACAGTTCTTGGTATCCTTGGCCGGTTTGATATATGTGATCGTTTCATTACCGGTTACAGTCCGTAGGATGGCGCCCGTAACCACGTAAACCGTATCGGTCTGTTGTTGTGCGAGCGTCCGCACGTCACCTTCGAGCGAACTCCAGATGCCGGAGTTGAACCCGTTCTGAATCTGCGGCGTGGAATTCGTAGCGTAGAACGTCTGCGCACACATGGTGCCATAGGGATCCTTGTTGCGGTCGGCGTTCGGGATCTGGTGGCCGCGAGCGTAGATGTTCGAGGTGGAACCTACGTTCACTCCGTACGATCCGGCCCAGACATTGATTTGTTGCGAGGTCGGAATCCCGGGTGTCGCAGCCCACGGATCGTTCGGACGTCCCGATCCCAGGTCACCGGCCGCCAACGGGTAAGCTACCCAGTAGGCCGTGTAGGTCGAGGTGTCGTAATACATCGTGTAGTTGCGTGCCGTGTCGTAAAAGGTCCGCAGCAGCATATTGCTGCCTGCGTTGTCCTTGGCCGGAAGCTCGTACCAGGCGGCATGATCCGTCCGTGCCCCTTCGGTGGTAAAGGTTGTCGAAGAACTCTGCGGCGTGGAGCCGTTGGTCGCCGTTACGACGCCGTAAACCGTGTACGTCGTTGCGGGCAGAAGATCGGAGAGGTTGGCGGTCGCTTCGTTTCCGACAACAGCGGCAACGACACTTCCCGTGTCGCTGCCGTTCGTTGCGGAATAGAAGAACTGCACCTCGGTTGCGTAAGCGGTGTCGGTCAGACTACTGGAAACCTTCGCTGTACTCGAAGTTATGTCGCTTACGCTCGGTGTAGCAATTCCCGGGGTAGGGTCTGGGGAAGGATTATCGCCTCCCCCTTCTCCCGAGTTTCAGTTGATCGTGATGGTTTTAATCATCAACGACTTGCCGCCCGATTCGGTGTTTAACGTAAGGACGATCTCGCCGGACAGCGGAGTTTCCGATTCGACGACATACTCCTGGTTATTCGTTTTTGCCAAGGAGATCGTTTCGCCGAGTGCTTGTCCACCGACGGTTGCATTCACGGTACTTAAGTTTGCCGTATTTGTCGACATAACCAATGTGATTTTTTTGATTCCTCCGGTATAATCGGACGTTTTTATGGTGACACCGCTGGGTTTCGACCAGGAAAGACCACGATTGTTTTGATCAAATGCAGTGGGCGCTTTGCTTGCAGTCCATGTCAGTCCGTTCACCGTTAAGCCGGCAGCGATCTTGTCTTTATCCGCGCTTTCGAAGGTGTAGGTCCAAGTTTCTCCGACACCGCCTTCCGGTTTGCTGTTCTGGGTAATGAGCAATGTTGCGTTGGCTGTACCCAGTGAAGTAGTGGCGGTAAGAACGATGCGTGCTGTACGAGGTGTTGCGACCGTATTCTCTGTGGCTGCGACTTCGAGGCGATTTTCGCTGCCGTTGTAATCACCTGTGGTGATCCAGTCCGGCTGTTCGGTCCCTTCAGTGCCGTCGTAAATAGCGACGGAAACGTCTTGCGTTTCGGCGTTCTTCAACGTAACGGGGATATAGTGAGTTTCCGTATCGTTGTAAGACAGCGTTAGGGTCGTCTGATCCAACGTGATTTGAGGCAACTTGACGTATTCGGCAGGGATCAGGGTCAGATCTTTTGTCTGGGAACCGGTATAGAATCCAAAACCGTAAGCTGCCTGCGTGTTTTTCGCCAAAATACGGGACGGGGTCGCTGCCGATGCGATTTGGTAAGTACCTTCGGACTTGTTCTTGGTAATTACCAGTTCATAAGGAGTCGTAGAGGTCGTAGCGCCGTTGTCGCTCTCCCAGGAGAGATAGTTCTCGCCTTGACTGATCGTGTAGTTGTCGCCCGATTTGGTGATTGTCCAAATGAGGGTTTCATCACCCGTTTTGTAGGGATTTGACGGTGTAATCACTACGGGGGCCAAACGAGAACCGTCAGCCAGAGAACTCATTGCATAGGTTATTTCGGATTGGGTCGCCGTGATGACGTAGTCGCCGCTCAATGTTTCGGTCGCCTCTTCCGCAGCGCCGGTCATATCGACCGCGAAAGTCGAGCTGTCGCCTGCTGCGAAAGCCAGGGCCCGGCCCTCCTGAACGGTTACCGTCTTGGTGAAGATCTTCGATGCGGTGGTCACAGTAACGGTGAATGTTTCACCGGCTGCCACCTCGAACGGGAAGCAGGTGAAATAGGCGGTCATGCCCGTTGCGCCGTTGGCCTTAAGGTTCATCTCCGAAGAGTAGCTCAGCGTCACGTTGTCCGAGAAATTACCGGTATAACCGTACTCCTTGACGGTACCTGCCGTCATATCGACATAGCTACGGCCCGTGACCTTCTTATCAGGAGCCGTGAATTCGACGCCAAGGACAGGCTCCTCCGATGCGAGGTTTTTGACCGTCATCTTACCGATGGCAACGGCACGGCCGAAACTCATTTGCAGTTCGGTCGGCTGACTCTCCAGCGAGATCGATTTGGCGATCAGCAAGTCCGCGTTCGAATCGAAGCTCGTAGCGGTCGGCTGTTGAGATGTGCGTGTGACGACTTTCATGTTGGTAATATCCGTATTGTTGGACGTAACCCATGCCGAAGCGGGGTAAACCGCGTTGTAAACGAGCGGGGTGTTCTCGTTTGCGGGGAACGTTACGGCGAATTTTGCAATGTCGCCGCTTATCACGCCCTCTTGCGAGGTAGCAAATACGGTAGTGGAAGCTGCCGTTTCGAGTACTTGCAGGAATTCACCGGTCGCATTCCACGAAACTTTCCCCGTCAGGGGATCATACGTCGTACGGGAACCGGATGCCGATTCGAGTTCTGACGATGCGGAGACCGTCATGGTTACTTTGCGCCCGTTCGACGGGTCGGAAACCGTGTCGTCTTTGGAGCAGGCTGCGAACAGAGATGCACACACTGCGACAGCCAAAATGGATTTGAAAAAAGTTTTCATAGTCGTAGGATGTGTTTGTTAGTATTCTCCGTAATCGGTGTCATTAACGCTGCCGCCTGCTTCGCCGGCTCCGCCATAGTCCAGGACAGTGCTGTTGGCAAAACCTTTCTCGATCGAGATGCTGAGGATCTCAACCGAAGGAGCGGAGTACGAAGTTCCCCCCCCCTTAACCGTAGATTCGTAGTGTTTTTTCATAATCATAGAGGTATTATGTTTGAGAGTTTTTACATCGTGTCCTGGTTATGGGCTACCACAAATATAGACAATATTCAATTAAGGAACAAGAAAGAATCCAAAATTCATCGAATCTTCATATTTCGATGCAGATTATGCGTGAAAGCGTCCGAAATTTAGTATAAATTGTCGAACATGCTCTGGCTTTTGTCGTATTTCAGGTCGGCGAGGGAAGCCGCTTTGACGCCGATGTTGAAACTCCAGCTCTGATAGTGGCCGAAGGGGACCCACGCGAACGACATTTGCCAGCAATGCAGGTCGCGCGAAATGGTGATGGAGGCCGGAGTCAGCTCTTTGGCCTGGAAGTCGTAACCGCCCTGGATTGTTACACCCATTTTTGGCAGAATCGTAACGCTGCCGTTGATGCCGAGCGTTTGGGTGATGTTTTTCTGGTAGCCCGTCGTGCCGTTGTTGGTCGGTGATGCGGAGTAGCTGACCGTATAGTTGAATCCCAGGTTCCAGGGTAGCGAGAAGTCGTAGTAGGCCTGGGTCATGTATTGCCGTCGCAGGGCCGGGTTCATTTGCCCGTAAGGGTCGTAGAAAGGATTGGCGTAGGCCGGATCGACCGGGGCGCTGTTGATGTCGTTGATCGCCGGGGTGGAGTTGTCCTGGCGGGATTGGAACGTATAGCCGAACGAAGTGCTGGCCGATACCACACGGCCCGGGAAAAAGAGTTTGTTGATACGCTGGCCCTGCGGGGTGACCCGGTAAGGGTCGAGCGTAGCGTTGATATTGATGCCGAAATTCTGGAAAACGGTCGTGCGCAGCGAAATGGGGATGTTCGAAAGTCCCATGGAGTCGGCCAGGAAGTTATAGGATACCTGTCCGATGCGGAGTTCGTCGATCAGTTTGATCTTCTTCATACCCGAGGTATCGCGTTTGCTGAGCACCTTCATTTCGAGCGTCTGCGAGAGCGAGGCGTTGATGGCCATGGACTGACCGGAGCTGGGCACGCCGAAGATGCTCCCTTCGAAAGGCGAGTAGGTCTTGAAATTACCCAGCGTATCGCTCTGCACGGTCTTTACGTAGCCGTATTTCTGCTTGGAGAAGTCGGGGGCGTAGGAGAAGCTCACCGTCGGGGTGATCGTGTGGCGGATCGCCTGTACCTTGCGCGTTTTCTTCTTGGCCTCGTAGCGGCCATAGATGATCGTCGAGGCCTGCAGGCTGAAGTTGTAGTTGTACAGACGGTAGAATCCGTACTCCGGGTCGAGTTTGTCGATGCGGTTCAGCACCGGGTTCCAAACCTGCTCCTGTTTTTTGAAATACCACTTTTCGGTGTAGTTGATCGTAGGTCCGAAGTTGATGTAGTTGAAGATGTTGTACGTCGCCGAGATAGGAATGCTATGCTCGAAGCCGTACTGCATGTTCTGGAGTGTTTCCTTGGTGAAGATTTCGGACTCTTTGGCGTTGGCCTTGTTGTTGAACTTGCCGGTGTAGCGGAGCGAAATCTTTTCGTACCACCGCTGCTTGCCCATCGCCTCCTTGCGTTTGAAGGGGTAGAAGGTCGAAACGTTGAAGACGACGTTCGGCAGGGCGATCGAGAGCGTTCCGCTCTGCGAGTTCTGCGAAACGGACATGTTGGCCGAAAGGGAGAACGGTGTGCCGAGCCAGCTTTTCGAATAGGAGATCGTCGAACTTGTCTGCGTCTGGAGCGCTTCGTTCAGGCTGGTAGCCGAATAGCGGTTGTAGCCGCTGGTACGGAAATCGACCGATGCGGAGAAGGTCGATCCCGGATTGGCTTTGGGGTCTTGCGTATGCTGCCAGTAGAGCTGGAAGTTGTTCTGCTGGAGGAAGTCGGGTTCGCCCTTGTCGCCGACACGGACGTTCGAGTAGTTGAAATTCAGGGTGCCGTTGTACTTGTAACGCTTCATATAGCGCGACATCGCGGATGCCTCCCACGATCCGAGGGTGTAGATACCGCCCCGGATGGCCAGGTCCATGTGCTCTCCGAGCGTGAAGTAGTAGCCCAGGTCACGAATGTAGAATCCCTTGGTCGATTCCTCGCCGAAAGTCGGCATCAGCAGACCCGACTTGGGGCCGGAACTGAGCGGGAAGAAACCCTCGGGCAGTAGCGGAAAGTAGATGGGAACGTCTTCCAGGACCAGGTAGGCGGGACCCGTGACCACTTTCTTGCCGGGAATCACCTTCGCCTTGGTCATCGCCAGGTAGAAGTGGGGGTGGTCCGTCTGGTCGCAGGTGGTGTATTTGCCGTCCTGGATGTGGATGGTGTTGTCGTCCATCTTTTTGACGTTGTTGCCGATCAGCCAGCCGTCGCCCTCCTGAGTCGCCACGCCTTTGATTTTCGCCTTTTTACTGCCGATGTTGTAGGTGATCGTGTCCATCGTGTAGGGATTGGCGGCTCCTTCGGTGAAAGTGGGGTTGGTAACTGTCGGTTTGCCGTCTATCGTGTCGCGCTTGCCGTGGGCGTAGATGATCTTTTCGTCCATATTGACCCGCATGAAATCTCCCTTGAGATTCATGTTCTGGTAGTTGATATCGCCCTGGTTGTAGATATAGACCGTGCGGTTGCGTACGTCGTAGTAGAGCGAGTCCTGGTTTTTGCCGCTGATGATGTCGTCCAGGAAAGATTTTTTCCGGGTCGTATCGCGCCGGGTCGTGTCCTGACGCAACGAATCGCGTAGCAGCGAGTCGTTGCCGGTGGGAGCCGTACTGTCGGCGGGGGCGATCGGCGAGAGGGGAGGCGCTCCGAAGATCGAGTCGATCTTGGTGTCGAAAAGCGAATCCTGCTCCTCTTCCGTACGTGTTTCGGCGGTCGGGGGGCGGTCGGCTTCCCGTTGAAGGCGCCGAATCTCCCGGCGGGTTTCGCGGCGGGATTTTTGTACGGCTTGTGTCGGAGTGCTGTCGGGCGGTGTTTGGCGTTCGGGTGTCG
>OHCL01000171.1_pt1 | contig 22898 bp, 18 predicted proteins | sample 1577591 | NCBI WGS metagenome assembly OHCL01 (sample SAMEA3879549, study PRJEB24766) | human gut metagenome | biome: human-associated habitat; feature: feces | place: USA | collected 1985/1987
CTGCCCTCGTGGATATGGTCAGGGTATCCCCGGTATCGGAATCCGTCTTGTTGATTCGAAGTCTTCCTTTTACATTTATACCATAGGCGTATGCTCCCTCCACCGTAATCCGGTTGTCGCCGGATAAAATCACGTTCAGATTTTTTTCGCAGGAAATTGACCCGCCGTTGTAGCCGGTGAGTGTAAGGGTCGCTTCTTCCGCCCGGTAACTCCAGCCCGTACCGGAAGCATCCTGTCTTATATTATATTGTTCGCCCCCAACGGTAAGAAACTTATCCTGTTCCGTTACCGCACCGTAGGCAATTTCCACCTCCGCCGTCTCCCCGGTGCTTTTCTTGGTTGCCACCACAACCACCTTGCCCGCGGGACATTCCGCAGTGGGGGTGCCGTTAATATATCCATTATCTCTCGACAGCTTCAGTCCCTTCGGTAGGCTGCTTCCTTCCTTCAGTTCAAAAGCAACCGTTGGTGTAACCTTTGAAGCTGTACCCTCAAAGCCGTGCAGGCAGTCATAGACGCTTACATCATATTGATAATTCGTTCCCACCTTCATAGCCGGCAGATCCAGGAGAGGCGTATCCGTTATTGCAAAAGGAGTTTCCTTTGCTTCTATGGTAAGCTCCGTCAGGATATTTCCATCCGGGTCACAAATCCAACTACTATATGCTGTTTCAAACATGCCCCTGCGGACAATATAACGGTTGTCTGTAAGGGAGGTTACGCACATATCCTCCCTGGTTGTTGCACGATTGTATACGGTTTCCAGTCCTACCGGTCCCCCCTTCACCGTCAGTCTGGAGGTGCCTGTATATTCCTTCAGAAATCCTATGGCTGCCCTTTTTTTCTTGGTATTTACCGTCTCTATGCTGACCGGTCCGCTTCCTCTGACCGCCAGCATGTCCACAACCATATTATATTGACTATCCCCCTCCGCTGCCAGGATATCGGTCGTTCCGCTGCTTTCCAGGTACAGCACATCGCTATTATTAAAATCCCCGGTCAGTTCCGACTTCAGGTTAGCCGCCCCTCGCAGGGTAAAATCACCGCTTACGGCGACATACAACATATCTGCCCCCAGTGTGCTGAGATTCAGGGTTCCTCCCTCCATGACCGTGTCGTCGGCGCTAATTAGATACCCGCCATATCTTGTCATATCTGCCCTCGTGGATATGGTCAGGGTATCCCCGGTATCGGAATCCGTCTTGTTGATCCGAAGTCTTCCTTTTACATTTATACCGTAGGCGTATGCTCCCTCCACCGTAATCCGGTTGTGCTGGGACAACAGCAATGTAAGATTGCCCTCCGATACGATACTGCCGCCATTATAGCCCTCCAAAGTCAGCGTACCGGCAGCCGCCTCATAACGCCAGCCGTTGCCCTCTGCATCCTTTGTGACATCCACGGATATTGCGCCGCTTTCTGCGCTCTCCGTGATGTAAAGCGCTGTCAGGGTATTCTCCGCTCTTACCGGCGTTATCTCCTTTGCCGGCTCCTCAACGATATCCCCCTCGGAAACAGTTTCCGTTGCAGGTGCGGATTCCGTTGCAGGCGTTGTTGCCGCTTCGGTTTCCGGTGTTGTTGCTTCGGTTTCCGGTGTTGCTGCTTCGGTTTCCGTTAAATACTCCGGGGAAACCGCCCACGCAGTCACCGGTATATCCGACAGAAGAAGTCCGATTGCCAGAAGCATGGCTGCCATCCGTTTTCCTTTTCTTTTCATACAATTCTCCCTTCCTTCACTTTTTGGCCGGGTATCCACCCATTTTTTTACTTTAAGCATAACGTATTTTCTTCTTTTGCACATCACCCAAAAGTATGATTTTTACCGCCTGAATTTCTTCTGTGTGTTTTCACATTTTTCAAAAAAAACAGCAAAAGGAAAGGAGTAGTCCATTGCGGACCACTCCCTATTTGTTTTCTTCTTTATGAACGGCTATATTTATTCTTCGTCCCAGCCTGCGTCGCTGATTTCGATTTTCTTGTCGCGGAGCATCAGATCCCTCACCGCATCCGCAGCCGGTTTTCCATCAAACAGAATCTTGTTGACCTGTTCGATAATGGGAAGCTGTACGTTATATTTTTCCGCCAGTCCCATGGCAGCCTTGGCGGAATACACGCCCTCCACTACCATTTTTACTTCTGCCATGGCTTCTTCCATGCTCTTGCCCTGACCGATTAAAATACCGGCTCTCCGGTTGCGGGAATGCATGGAGGCGCAGGTAACAATCAGATCTCCGATACCGGTGAGTCCGCAGAAGGTTTCAAATTTGGCTCCCATGGCGGTACCCAGTCTTGCAATCTCGGCAATACCTCTCGTGATAAGCGCTGCCTTGGTATTGTCCCCGTAGCCCAGGCCATCCGCCATACCGGCTGCCAGAGCCACTACATTTTTCAGGGCTCCGCCGAGCTCCATGCCCAGCACGTCGGGGCTGGTATACACGCGGAACACATCACTGATGAAGATATTCTGTAAATATTCTGCCGTTTTACGCTTCTTCGCTCCCACTACGATGGTGGTCGGAATGCCGCGGCTTACCTCCTCCGCATGGGAAGGTCCGGAAAGAACCGCTACCTCTGCCTGCGGGATTTCCTGTTCGATAATTTCCGACAGTGTCATATAGGTGTGATCCTCCACGCCCTTTGCCACATTGACGATAATCTGTCCCGGCGCAATCAGAGGGGATAACTCCTTTGCCGTTGCCCTGGTGTAGGCGCTTGCCACTGCCATAACCAGCACATCCTTGCCCGTCACGGCTTCCTTATCGTCCGTTGTAAAAATCATGTCCTCCGGCAGCCTGATTCCCGGCAGCATTTTATGCTCATGATTCTGTTTTAACATTTCGATTTCCGCCGGCACCTTGGACCAGACGGTAATTTCATGTCCTAATTTATGCAGATGTACGGAAAGGGCAATGCCCCAGCTTCCGCCGCCCAAAATACTGATTTTTGCCATAACAGCCTCCGTTTCTTTTCCTATGGGAAACGATATCCCCTTATTCGTCCTTGTTTTTTTTGAACAGATAGGTCTTTCTCTCCGTTCCTTTTGCCAGTCTAACGATATTCTGTCTGTGCTTCCAGTATGCCATTGCCGTTAAAAAAGCGGTAATGATATACATTTCAATGAGGGTCGCCCGGCTGACGCCTGGACCGAACACACCGAGCTGTCCGGAAACCACCATCTGGATCATAAAGCCCGCATACACAAGCAGGGAGCCTAACGAAACATAATGGGTGGTAAGAAAGGTGCCGAAAAACAGGATAATGCCGGTGGGTATGAAATACGGATGGAAGGAAAGCACCAGCCCTGCCGTTGCCGCAATGCCCTTTCCTCCCTTAAAATGCATATAAAAGGGATAGTTATGTCCTAAAATCACTCCGGCTCCGGTATAGAGGGCAAACAGGTATACAAAATCGGGATGGCTCTTTCCGAATAATAATTTGGTCAGGAAAATAGCCGCCATACATTTTAAGCAGTCACCGGCAAATACAATAAGCCCCGCTTTGGTGCCCAGCACCCGTAAGGCATTGGTGGTACCGGAGTTGCCGCTGCCGTGCTCCCTGATGTCGATACCGTGCGCTTTTCCATAAAAAAACGCCGTCTGGAATAATCCGAATACATAACCGATGACAAGACAAATAATTCTTTCTGCTATCATTGTTCCTTAGCCTTTCTCTCACGTATAATAAAACGAAGCGGTGTTCCCTTAAATCCGAAGGTCTGTCTGATCTGATTTTCAATGTAACGGGTATAAGAGAAATGCATCAGCTCCTTGTCGTTTACGAAAATGACAAAAGTGGGCGGCTTTACCGATGCCTGGGTGATGTAGTAAAGCTTTAAGCGCTTTCCCTTGTCCGTAGGCGGCTGCTGCATGGCAACGGCCTGCGTCATGATTTCGTTTAACACACCGGTCTGCACTCTCATGGCATGGTTTTCGCTTACCATATCTATGGTTTCAAACAGCTTGGGAAGTCTCTGCCCGGTCTTTGCGGAAATGAACACGATTTCCGCATACTGCATAAAGGAAAGGGTATTTCTGACCTTTTCCGTAAAACGGTAAATGGTCTTGTCGTCCTTTTCCACGGCATCCCACTTGTTGACGGCAATGATAATCGCTTTGCCTCTTTCATGGGCAATGCCGGCAATCTTGGCATCCTGTTCGGTCACGCCTTCCATCGCATCAATGACCAGGATAACTACATCCGCACGCTCTACGGCGCCCACCGTACGCACAATCATGTAATGCTCCAGGTCCTCTTTGATTTTATTCTTGCGGCGCAGACCCGCCGTATCGATAAACACATATTCCCTGCCGTTAAAGGTCACATCCGTATCCACGGCATCACGGGTGGTGCCGGCAATATCGGAAACAATCAGACGGTTTTCGCCGAGCATCCGGTTGATAATGGAGGATTTACCCACATTGGGCTTTCCGACAATCGCCACACGGATACGGTCGTCTTCTTCCGTGCCGTCCGCTTCGTCCGGGAAATGGGAAATTACCTTGTCCAGCATTTCGCCCAGTCCTAACTTGTTGACGGAGGAAATGGGGTAAGGCTCTCCGATGCCTAAATTATAGAATTCATAGACATCATTGCCGTACTTGGCAAAGCTGTCCACCTTGTTTACCACCAGAACCACCGGCTTATGGGAACGTCTCAGCATGTCTGCCACCTTGGCGTCCGCATCCACAAGTCCCTGCTTCACATCCACCATAAAGATAATGACATCCGCCGTGTCAATCGCCATCTGTGCCTGCTCCCTCATCTGGGACAGGATGATGTCCTTGCTGTCCGGCTCGATACCGCCGGTATCAACCATGGTGAACACATGATCCAGCCATGTGATATCTGTATAAATACGGTCCCTTGTAATACCCGGGGTATCTTTTACGATGGAGATTTTTTCGCCCGCCAGCGCATTAAAGAGTGTGGACTTTCCTACGTTGGGGCGTCCTACCACGGCTACAATGGGTTTTCTTTTTCTATCACTCATCTGTCTTCCTCCTTGCTCCGGAAAGAATGCTTTTTACAAACTCACAACCACTTGATTTTACAATATCTACCGGCACTTGTAAAGCATTTGTCAGCTCGGAAAGCTTCATATCGTCTAAGAATAACTCCTCCTCCAGACGCATGACGTTTTCCGGCAGAAGCACCAGATCGCCCAAATCCTTTCCTTTTAACTGGTTTAAGATATCCTGTCCCGTGAGAAGTCCCGTCACGGTAATGTTTTCCCCGAAGAAATCGTTGCGGATGCAGAATACCTGAATGGTAAGTCCCGGGAATGCCTCTTCCACTTCCTTTGCCATTTTCACGATGTAGGAATACATCAGTCTGGCGGTAACAAGGGATATCTTTCCGGTAAAGCTGTCGTCCGGCAGCTTCCTTTCTTTTTTTAATTCTTCCATATAATCATGGAACTCATTCAGGAAAAGCCGCACCATGCCCACGCCGTTTTCGAGCTGCAGATACCCGTCGTACCGCTCCTCCTCCGGCATGGGGCGTTCCGCTAAAATGTACCATTCGTCACTGGCATGGATAAAATGCACGCCAAACTTCGGATACAGCTTTTTCTGCCAGCTTTCTATCAGGTCTATGACTTTGCCGGCGTCCTCTTTATTGAAGGGCTGCAGCGGATAAAGACCGTCACGGTATTTGGAAAGTCCCACAGGCACCACGGAAACACTCTCTAAATAAGGAAGATATTTTGCCATTTCCCTTATGCTGAAATCCAGCTCGTCCCCGTCGTTTACTCCCTTGCAGAGTACAATCTGTCCGTTCATTTCAATGCCCGCTTCGTAAAGCCTGTCTAATTTTTTTAAGGCTTCTCCCGCAAAGCGGTTGTGCAGCATCATGCAGCGAAGCTCGGGGTTCATGGTCTGGATGGAAATGTTGATGGGGGCTAAATGGTAACGGATAATCCTGTCGATGTCGTGCTCGGACATGTTGGTCAGGGTGATGTAATTGCCCTGCAGGAACGAAAGTCTTGAGTCATCGTCCTTAAAGTACAGATTTTCCCGCATACCCTTCGGCATCTGATCGATAAAGCAGAAAATGCATTTGTTGTGACAGTGACGGTATTCGCTCATCAGACCGTTTTCAAATTCGATACCCAGATCCTCATCAAAATCCTTTTCGATTTCCAGACGGCACTCCTCTCCGTCCTTTGTCTCCACGTCCACCTCTATATAGGTATCCTGTATCAGAAATTCAAAATCAAAAACATCCTCAATGACCGTGCCGTCCACTGCCATAATTTTGTCGCCGGGTTCCAGTCCCATCTCTTCCGCGATGCTGCCCGGTTTGACGTTCTTGATTATATGACCTTTGTTTTTGTTCATAAAACCGATTTTTCCTTTCGTAGCCGGCAGGATATACCTGCGGTCCTGTCCCCCTACACCCTTCCATAATACTATAAATTCCTTGACGTGTCACCCTATGAATGCTATAAATAAAGTGTAAAATTTGTAGTTTCGGAGGAAATCATGGCTAATACACACGAATTGGAAAATGCAATGCCCGTAGCGCCTCTTAAGATCGTGGCTTTGCCTTCCGCAGAAAAATTTGCACGAAAAGTAAACGATTACCTGGTTGCTTTTCGCAGAACCATCAATAACGACAAAGTAAAAAGTGACCCTGCTTTTCACGGCTATATCGAAAGCAGCTATTTGACCAATGTAGAATGTCCCCGTTTCGGAACCGGTGAAAGCAAGGCTGTTTTCCACGAATCCATCCGCGGTAAGGATTTGTTTATCATTACGGATGTCTGCAACCACAGCATCACTTACAACGTAAACGGTTATACCAATCATATGTCTCCCGACGACCATTATCAGGATTTAAAGCGTGTGATTGCTGCCTGCAACGGCAAGGCTCACCGTATCAACGTCATCATGCCCTTCCTGTATGAAGGCAGACAGCACCGCAGAAGCGGTCGCGAATCCTTAGACTGTGCGTTTGCACTGGACGAGCTGTATTCCATGGGCATTTCCAATTTTGTTACCTTTGACGCCCACGATCCCCGTGTGCAGAATGCCACTCCTCTGTGCGGCTTCGACAACTTCACCCCGCCCTACCAGTTCATCCGTGCCCTGCTCGCCGCAGAAAACGACCTCGTCGTGGACAAGGAGCATCTGATTGTCATAAGCCCTGATGAAGGTGCTCTGGACCGTGCCATTTATTTTGCCACCGTTTTAGGTGTGGATACCGGTATGTTCTACAAACGCCGCGACTACTCCACCGTGGTAAACGGCAAGAATCCCATTGTAGCCCATGAATTCTTAGGCGACAACATCGAGGGAAAGGATGTCATCATCATCGACGATATGATTTCCTCCGGTGAAAGTATGCTGGACACCTCCAGACAGTTAAAGGAAATGCATGCAAGACGCGTATTCATCTGCTGCACCTTCGGTCTGTTTACCAACGGACTGAAAGCATTTGACGAAGCTTACGAAAAGGGCTACTTTGATAAGGTCATTACCACCAACCTTACCTACCTGCCCCCCGAGATTTCCACAAAGCCTTACTTTGTAGAAGCCGATATGAGTAAATTTACCGCATCCATCATCGATTTCATGAACCACGACGTTTCTTTGTCCAACGCCATGGCAACCACCGAAAAAATGCATGCGGTACTGGAAGAATACAATAAGATTTAATTTTCGTTTTTATTTTCGTTCCGAAGGGAGTCATACTCATCTAAAAAATGATGTCTGACTCCTTTTTGTTTGTAACAGACAACCGTGTCTAAATTCACATTTTCCACGCTCTTGAAGATATTGCCCTCCACGAAGGGATTGGTTTTCTTAAGCGTCTTAATCAGTTCTTTAATCTCCACTCTCTTAGAGCGGTTTTCCTCGTTGTTGCAGGTCGTACAGGTATCCGTGAATTTGCATGCGCACTGGATGAAATGCAGACCGTTGTAGTCCCTCCACGCCTTGATGTCGTCCTCCCGCACCAGATACAGGGGGCGGATCAGTTCCATTCCCTCAAAATTCGTGCTGTGCAGCTTTGGCATCATGGTCTGTACCTGCGCTCCGTACAGCATCCCCATGAGAATGGTTTCAATGACATCGTCATAGTGGTGGCCGAGTGCGATTTTGTTGCAGCCAAGCTCCCTTGCAAAGCTGTACAGATGGCCTCTGCGCATCCGGGCGCACAGATAACAGGGGGATTTCTCCACGTTGTATACGGAGTCAAAGATATCCGACTCGAAAATCGTAATGGGGATGTTTAAGATTTTGGCATTCTCTTCTATCACCTTGCGGTTTGCCGGGCTGTATCCCGGGTCCATCACTAAAAATTTTACTTCAAAGGGAAATTTGTTGTGCAGCTTCAGCTCCTGGAACAGCTTTGCCATGAGCATGGAATCCTTGCCGCCGGAAATACAGACCGCAATTTTATCTCCGGGCTTTACCAGTTCGTATGTGCGCACCGCCTTCGTAAACTGGCACCAGATTTTCTTGTGGAATTTTTTGCGGATGCTCGTTTCCACTTCCTTTGCCTTGTCGGCAGCCGCCGTTTCCTTGATGTCCGTAAGCAGCCAGTCAATATAACCGCCGGAAAGGTTCACCGCATCCAGTCCCTGTTCCGTAAGCATGTCCGCCACGTCCCGGCTAAGCTTTCCTCTCTGGCAGCAGATGACAAGTTTTTTGCTTCTGTCTATCTTATCGCTTGTTAAAATTTCCTCCGGCTGCAGTAAGATAGCACCCGGCATGACGCCGTGTGCTATCTCCTCTTCGTTCCGGATATCAATAATTTCATAGGTACCCTGTGCCAGCTGTTTTAATTCCGATACTGTAATGTCCATTATTATTCCTTTTCTTCCTCATAAACAGGAAATTTTAAGGTTATCTTAAACAAATCCCCGTCCAGATAAATGTTAAATTTACCGTTCTGCAGCTCCGTCAGATTTTTCGCAATGGAAAGTCCCAGTCCGCTTCCTTCCGTGCTTCGGGAAACATCCCCTCTGATAAAACGCTCGGTCAGCTCTTCCGCCCGGATGTTCATGGGCTGTGCAGAAATATTTTTCAGACAAAGTATCACATATTTGCCGTCTTCTGTCAATTCCCTGTCAATATAGACTCTGGTTTCCGGCATGGCATACTTGCAGATATTGCCGAACAGGTTTTCCACCACCCGGTAAATGCGTCTGCCGTCGGCTTTGATATACACGGGCTCCCCGGAAAAGCCGTCCACAATGGTAAGCCTTCTTTCCTCTAACTTATCGGAAAACTCCGCCACCGTCTGGTGCAGCAGTTCAATCAGATCGATTTTTTCCATATGCAGCACAATATTGCCGGAGGAAATCTTGGAGGCTTCCACCAGATCCTCCGTCAAATGCTTCAGTCTCTGGGATTTCTGGTCCAGGACTTCGATATAGCCCTTGACCGGCTGTGTTTCGATATTTTCCCGCTTTAATAAATCCACGTAATTGATAATGGACGTCAGAGGCGTTTTGATGTCGTGGGAAACATTGGTAATCAGGTCTGCCTTCAGCTTTTCGTCCTTCATGGAGGTTGCCACCGCAGCATTGATGCTTTCACTGATGCTGTTGATTGCCTGTGCAATATCTAAATTTTCCCCATGCAGCTTCCGGGTATCGATCTGGTAATTTAAGTTACCCTCACTGATTTCACGGATACCTTCAATCAGTTCTTTTTTCTTGTTGCGGTTGTAATAGCAGCCGTACACGGCAAGTGCATCCGGCACCAGCACAAAGATGATAAACCTAAGGACAAAAACCCCATCATTCCTTGTCCGGGAAAGAATGATACCTGCCAGGAAATTATATGCCATAATGCCGCCGAACAGAAACAGCGCCCGCGCCAGATTTCCTGCATTGTCATAGATATGGAGCGCTATGTTTTCGATACCTCCGAAAATCCGTTTTACCACTTTATCAAAGAAAAGGAAAAGCAGACTGCCCTTCCAGATATTTCCCTTTTTGCATCTGCGGATAAAGCTGTACCACAGGGCACACAGTAAGCTGCTGATGACGGTTCCGGTTACCGCAAGCGCACATATCACCTGTTCCCGGTACTGTGCTACATAAGACGCGTTGTACCGGCCCACCTCCGCAGCAAGTGTCATTACATAAATACCCGCCATTACAAGCACACAGAACAACAGGTAGATTTCCGTGGGAATCTGGTCAATCCAGGACAGACGTACGGTCACGTTTCCTTCCCTATCCCTTATTCTCCCTGCCACTACACTCAGATAAAGGAACAGAATGCCGTAACACAATACGGAAGCTGCCACCAGTACCACAAAAAACATCCGGTATTTCAGGAACGTGGCGTAGGTTTCCGATGCCATCTTGAAGTCGTCCTCCACCGGATAGGCGGTATCCACGCCAATCCACATTTTCGCCGTATCAGGGTATGCATACTCGTAGGAGCTGAAAGCTTCAAACATCTCCTCCACGGTCAGAATATGGGTATTGGTGTCCAAGGTAATATTCTGTGGCTTATAAATGACATACCTGCCGCAGTTTGTCTTGAAGTAATTGTCCATATCATCCAGGGAGATTTCCTTTGTCAGATTGGATACTTCTACCTTATCGCCCAGCATCACCATGCGGAAATAAAACTGGATGTTTGTGTTTCCGTTACCGAACGCATCCTTTAGGTGCAGATATTCCCGGTAATTGTAACCTAAATCCCATATTGACTGCTCTAAGCAGCAGCGGTATGTCTCATACTCGGACAGGTTGTCCGCATAGTCTTCCAGAGAAAATCCGTCCACCGTCTTATAACGCTCCTTCAGAACAGGAATCAGCACATGCACGGTATTGGAAGACGTATCAATATAAATTCCCGCTATGGCATCCCCGTAATTCATCACGTTGACCGCCAGCGCCTGCACCTGTTCCTGAAGAGAACGGTACCAGCCGTAGGGTTCACTCGTAAAAAGCTTGCTGTTGCCCTGCAGCAAGGCTTCAAACAGGGCATCGCCCTGATAGCCGTTCAGGTATTCGCTTTCCGTTGTATTTTCGTCCGCGTCCGCTTCATCGGGCACCGCTTCCGTCACCTGAAGTCCGACCAATGCACCGTTTAACACCTCTACATTCGTCTGTGGCTGCTCTTCCACCTCCGCATCCGTTCCTGTTTCCTCATAATAAACGCGGTCCTCCGGCACATATATCTCTTCCATGAATTTGGAGCGGAGCGCATTTTTCTGCGATTCCGTCAAAGTTCCGTTATAAAAGGGCTGGTTGTCGTCGTATTTGTCCAGAAACTGGGTCAGGGTATAATCCTCAAGGACGGATGCTGTGCCGTACTGGTTCCACTTCAGCAGATCCTCCAGTTTATAGCGGATGCCGCTGTCCGGCATTTCCCCGTTTTTACGGTTGGCAAATGCCACAATGTCAATCTCCTTGGTGCCGTCAAAGCGTCCGCCCTCCTCCATCTGGCTTTTTGCCACATTGTAACGGATGATGCTGTATAAGGAGTTTACCAGCATCTCGTCAAATACATCCGTATCCTCGAAGTGTTTCTCCTCGGAAAAAATATCAAAACGTTTTGTCACAGAGTCATCCATGACAAAGGAAAACAATACTAAAAACGCCACGCCCGATACCATGCCGAAGGCGGCAATCTGCTGCAGGATGTGCAGTAAAAATCTTTTGTTTCTCATGGGTTTCTTTTCATTCTTCATTAATTTTGTTTTTCCACCTTATAACCGACACCCCATACCACCTTCAGATACTTCGGCTCCTTGGGGTTGATTTCAATTTTCTCCCGGATATGCCGGATATGCACCGCCACCGTATTGTCCGCACCGATAGCCGCCTCGTTCCAGATATTCTCATAAATCTGGTCAATGGAATAGACTCTGCCCGGATTTTTTACCAAAAGAAGCAGGATGCTGTATTCGATGGGGGTAAGCCGCACCGGCTCTCCATCCACCGTAACCTCCTTGGTATCGTCATCCATGCATAAGCCGCCGATGCGGTACACGTTGCTTTCTTCCGGTGCGCTCATATTGCCAAGCTTGGTATAGCGGCGAAGGTTGGACTTCACACGGGCAATCAGCTCCAGCGGGTTAAAGGGCTTGGACACGTAATCGTCGGCGCCTACATTCAGCCCCAGAATTTTATCCGTATCCTCCGTCTTTGCCGAAAGCATGATAATGGGAATGCTGCTGTACTCCCGGATTTTTAAGGTGGCATGGATGCCGTCCAGCTTCGGCATCATCACATCCATGATTAAAAGCTGGATATCCTCCGCATTTAAGATACGGATGGCTTCCTCCCCGTCATATGCCTTATACACTTTATAGCCTTCGTTTTTCAGATAAATCTCAATCGCATCTACAATTTCCTTGTCGTCGTCACAAATTAAAATATTCGCCATTTTCTTATTCTCTGAGACTTAAGAAAGCTCCCAGGTTTCCTCTCTTTCCTTTGCTTGCCCGATGGGAAAACAGTTTATCTTCATTGCAGCAGGTGCAGATATCCGTTACGGAAATCTGCGCTCCGGTAAGCCCTGCATCCAAAAGCACCTTCTCATTTGCCCGCCATAAATCAAGCTGGTATTTTCCTTCTTCCCTGCCGGCGCTTAACACATCCTCTCCGAACTCCCGCCGGAAGGCATCCGCCACATCCTCCGAGACCTCATAGCAGTCTGCACAGATGGACGGCCCCACAGCCGCTATCATATCCTCTTTCCTGCAGCCGTATTCCTTTTCCATAAAGGCTGTCATTTCCCGTCCCATGCGGTTTACGGTGCCCCTCCATCCGGAATGGGCAAGACCGATGACCTTCTTTTTCGTATCCAGAAAATAAAGCGGCACGCAGTCCGCAAAAAAACAGCTTAAAATAATCCCCGGCTCGTCCGTCACCAGACCGTCTACGTCCCGGTAGTCCTTCTCTCTTAAAACGCCTTTTCCTTTATCTTCCTTCGTTACCTTCCGGATGTTTACGGTATGGGTCTGGTCAGAGCAGACAAAATCCTCTTTCTTTCCGTGCATGACCTTGGCAATCCGCCGGAAGTTTTCCTGCACGGCTGCCTCTTCGTCGCCTCTGGTGAAGCTTAAATTCATGGTGGCAAAAATGCCCTTGCTTACGCCTCCCATTCTGGTGGAGAACAGATGCTCCACCAGACCGGTTTCGGTAAGGGCGGAAAAGGTAAGGTAACAAAGCTCTCCGGCTTCCCTGCTTACCATTCCCTTTCCTTCCGCCCTGTTTTTTCTTTTCCAGGAAATCATGTTAAATCCTCTGCTTTTCTTTTTTTAAGTCCCCGGCTGATGGGGAAAGGCATCGGGTATCCATGCTGTTTTTTCTCCCAGAATGCCAATCACGTCATAGCGCACAGGAACGTCATCCGGCACCTTCTGCGTAAACCGGAAATAGTCCGCCACCCGGCAGATTTTCCTCTGTTTTGCCCTGTTCACCGCAGATAGCGGGTCCGCACAGCAGGCAGAGCTGCGGTATTTTACTTCCACAAAAACAAGATATCTGCCGTCCCGGGCTACCAGGTCGATTTCTCCCTGCCTGCACCGGTAATTACGTGCTAAAATCTGCATTCCCCGCGCCTGTAAAAATACGGCTGCCCGTTCCTCCGCACGCGTACCTATCATGCGCTTGTTTGCGTTTCTCTGCACCGGTTGGCTGTTTCTGCCGTTCTGCTCCGGTCGTTTGTCTGTGTTTCCTTGTCCTGTTGTGTTCTTCATAAATAAGTCCTTTCCGCACAGGACATCCTTCTTGTTCTATCATAGTATATTTGCCGGAAAAAGAAAAGTCTCACCCGATGTAAATTTTTGTAAGACGGCTTCCTAAACGGCTCACCAGCTCGTTGGTAATGGTTCCGGCAAGCTCCGCAATCTCCACCGCCAGTATGCTGTTTTCCCCCTCCCTTCCTATAAAGGTCACAATATCCCCTTCCTGCACATGCGCCACCCCCGTGACATCCAGCATGAGCTGGTCCATGCATATTCTGCCGATGATGGGCGCTTTTCTGCCCTTTATAAACGCATACCCCTGTCCCGACAGATTTCTCGGCAACCCGTCCGCATAGCCCATGGTAACCGCCGCGATTTTACGGTCTTCCACCGCCTTATAGGTTCTGCCGTAGGAAACAAATTCTCCCGGCGCCACCATCCGCACGCAGCTGATGCGCGCCTTTAAGGAAAGGGCGGGTTTTAAGGCAACCGGGTAGCTTTCCTCCGCCGAATTGCTGGTGCAGCCGTACAGGGCAATCCCCACCCTGGCAAACCGCATGCCCGGCACCGGATAATACAGAAAGCCGTAGCTGCTCTGGCAATGATAATACAGGTGCCCGTAACCCATCCGGCCAAGCCGCTTCTTTAAGCCGGTAAATTCGGCAATCTGTCCGTTGGTAAAAGCAATGTCCTCCTTCTGCTGGCTGTCCGCCACACTCATATGGGAATAAATGCCCTCTATCCGGATACCCGGCAGCTTTAAGAGTCTTAGGATGGTTTCTTCCTCCTTTGCCGGAATTCCCAGTCTGTTCATACCGGTGTCCACCGCCAGGTGCGCCCTTACCGTGCTTCCGCTCTTTGCCAGTTCCTGTCCGTGTTTCTCATCCACAATCGTCTGTATCAGGTCATAGTGCTGCAGAAGAAAAGCATCCCGTGGCATGGTATATCCCAAAATCAGTATGTCGCCTAAAATTCCCGCCGAACGTAAGCCTATGGCTTCTTCCAGCGTGGCAACGGCATAGTACCGGCAGCCTTCTTCCTGTAAAAGCATTGCCACCCTTCCGGCTCCGTGTCCGTAGGCATCTGCTTTTACCACCGCCATAATGTCACATCCATCCGGTGCAGACGCACACAGGTTCCGGTAATTTTCCCTTATTCTACCGGTATCGATTTCCAGCCATGCCCTGCCGGGTTTTTCCTCATTTCTCATGTGTATTCTCCGTTCTTACTGTTTTCCGTTTCCTTTTTACCATGTCCTGTAACAGGCAGAGAAACGCCGTCGCACAGAAGCTGCCCGCGCAGACACACAGATAGTACAGAGGACTGCACTCCACCAGTGCCGGCATTTTTATGACCTTTGCACATCCCCTCACCAGAATAATGACAAGCGGGTGCAGAAAATAAATATACATGGGGCCTTTCAGCCACAGACTGTCCGCCTGCTTTCCGCTTCTTTCCGAAGGTAAATCTCTCTCGTTTACGCACCGAAGAAAGGCAAACAGATGGTAGCTGCAAAGCGGCAGGAACAGATACATGGAGTCGTGCCTCTGCCAGTCCGTTTTATGTAAAAGCAGCGCCTCCTGTATCATCAGAACAAAACTGCACAAAAACAGGATAAGCTCCTTTTCCTTATTCTTATTCAGCTTCCCTTTCTTTTCCTGTTCTCTGAAAAGTCTGCCCAGAAGCAGAAACAGAGGCGCCATGAAGATGCCGTTTCTCGTGTAGGAAAAGCAGGTAAACATGCCGTCGTATACTTTGGATAAAACAGGACTTAACCGCATCAGTCCGAAGTAGCTGTCGCCCAAAAGCCCGATGACATACAAAAGAATGCTGATAGCCATGGCATTTTCTTTCCCGCATTTTAAGAAAAGCGTCATCAAAACCAGTCCCAGCATGCATGCCGGCAGATACCACAGATGATAAAAGGTGCCGTCGAAGAAAATATCCTTTAGTATCCTCCCTGCGGTAAACGTTTCGCCGCCCATGTACTTGTATATCTGCACCGGCAGGTACAGGCAGGTCACTCCCAGATACAAAAGAAACAGCTTTTTCTCCGTCTTTTTCACCTGTACGGTAAAGTAGCCCGTCAGCATGAAAAAGAACGGCACCGCCAGTCTGGCGGCAATTCTCGTAAGTAAAAAATCCCCGTAAGGCCAGATGCTTTCAAGCGGAGAGGTGTGAATGGCAACCACTAAAAATGCCGCCAGCCACTTGAAGGCATCCCAGCTTTTTATGCGTACTGCTTTCCCGCTTTCTATCCTGCTCTCTCTGTTTTCCGTTTTAACCGTTGTGCTGTCCATGTTTTGCCGCATCCTTTACATCCTCTGTCCGCTTTTCCGCTGCGCCTATTATCCCGTTGACCGTCTGTGCGAAGTCACTGCCGATGCCCTTCATCATATTGGGAAAACGGCTGTGGGAAGTAAAGCCCGGAATGGTATTCACTTCGTTAAATACAATCTCTTTTTTGTCCGTATAAAACAGGTCCACTCTTGTAAAATCCCGGCAGTGCAGAGCCCGGTAGATTTTTACGGCTGCTTCCCTGATGCGTGCTTCCTCCTCTGCGGAAATTCTTGCCGGCATATGTATAACGGAGGTTTTTAAGGTATATTTTTCTTCATAGTCAAAGAAGCTGTCGCCCTCCGACTTTTGTAGTTCTATTTCGTCCACTCTTCCTAATGTAAGCTCTTCGTTTCCCATTACGGCGCAGCCCACTTCAAAGCCACTTATCTCTTCTTCTATGATGACCTCCCCGTCGTGCCGGAAGGCTTCCTTTACTGCCTGCTCCATGTCTTCTTTTTTCACTACCCTGGTAATGCCGAAGGAGGAGCCCGCCCTTACCGGCTTCACATAAACCGGCAGTCCCAGTGCTTGTATGCCTTCCTGCTTCCGTGCGTATTCCGCAGGGCTTTGCAGCACCACACTTTCCGGGACTCGTACCCCCGCCAGCTTTGCCAGTGTGTGGGCAAGCTGTTTGTCCATACCGATGCAGGAGCTTTCCATACCGCAGCCCACCACAGGAATACCCGCCATTTCACAGAGTCCCTGCAGGGTGCCGTCCTCTCCGTTTTTTCCGTGCATAACGGGAAATGCCATATCAAAATAGACCTTCCGAAGCTGCCTGCCATCCTCTATCCAGAGAACCGGTTCTCCCCTGCTCATGGAAACAGTGGCGGGAAACGCCTGCTTCTGCCAGCTTCCGTTCCGTATGCCTTCCGCATCGCCGGTATAATAATATGCCTCTCCTTCCCGGCTGATACCCAGATACAGCACCTCATAACGGCTTACGTCTATTGCCTCCGCCACGGCAGCCGCCGACTGCAGTGATACCTCATACTCCGTGGAACACCCACCGAAAATCACTAAAATTCTTCTCATAAGCAAACCCTCTTCTCTTTTCTTTTTATCCATCTTAACGGTTAAATGTTTATTTGCTTTTAAGCCTTTCCGAGGAATTTCTTAGAGAATTCTTATTTATTTCTTAAGGAGGGCGCCGTTATGGGTAAAAACTGATTTTTACGCAATCATAAAGGGCTGTCGCACTAACGTACGGCAGCCCCTCTGGCTATAACTATGGTTTAGATGTAAATTTTTATTAAATTCTATTTCTGTAGCTGCTCCAATGCCAATCCGATCAGTCTATCCGCCTGATCTGCCATGAACAGCGGAATGTTCAACATGTCATCATCCAGTTTCAAATTGTCCAGTGAAAAACGGATGCGGAGCTTGACCTTATCGGGGAACAGTTCCTTGAACTTCTTCATGCTCCTGCTGGTTGTGTTGGCTTCGGATTTGACCTCCACAGGGAAGATGTCGTTCTCACGCTGAATAAGGAAATCCACTTCGTAAGGTGGGTTGTTCTGGCTCCAATAACGGGGCATGACTTCAAACTGAGTAATTAAAGTCTGCAGCACAAAGTTTTCGGTTAATGCACCTTTGAATTCGGTGAAAAGGCGGTTACCTTCGCCAAAGGCAGTGGGAGCCAATTGTGCCAGACGACGGAGCAGACCCACATCCACAAGATAAATCTTGAAGGCAGACAGGTCATCGTAAGCCGCAATCGGCAGACCCGGAGCTGAGCTGCGATAGATTTTATGCACCAGACGGGCATCCACCAGCCATTGCAAAGCATCCTCGTACTCACGGGCCCGCGCACCTTCCTTGACCACTTTATAGATAAACTTCTTGTTCTCTCTTGCCAGTTGAGACGGAATGGATTTCCAGATCATTGAGATTTTCGGGAACTCGCTGAGATTCGGATGTTTGGCAAAATCACGCTCATAGGCTCCAATGATTCCGGACAATGCTTCCTGCATGGCAGAAACATCCCGTGCCTCCGTCCACATCAATACCGACTCCGGCATACCACCGGTGACATAGTACATCTTCAGCTTCTCATACAGCGGATTAAAGAAGGCGTCAGGGATAGGTTCAAGGGTATCCACCTGTTCCAGATACTGCGCCAGATTTTCATCACCGTTGGCAAGTAGAAACTCAGCGAAGGTCATTGGGTCAATCTGCATGAAGTTGACCTTGCCTACTGGAAAAGAGGAAGGCTTCGCCAAGGCGATACCTAACAGAGAACCGGCACAGGCAACATGGTACTGCGGTGCATTCTCGCAGAAATATTTCATGGAGTTAATGACTTTCGGGCAGTCCTGTACCTCGTCAAAGATGATGAGTGTCTTTTCTGGCAAGATCTTTTGACCGCTTGCCAGCATAAGGTTTTGTAGAATCCGGTCCACATCCTTGGTTGTTTCAAAAAATTGTTTATATTCTTCGTTTTCGTCGAAGTTAAAGTAGGCTGTATTTTCATAACAGCGTCTGCCGAACTCTTTCAGAATCCAGGTCTTGCCCACCTGACGAACACCCTTCAGGATTAAAGGCTTGCGGTAGGGAAAATTCTTCCAAGCCTGCAGCTTTTTTAAGATAAATCGTTCCATAGAATCACTCCTCACATTTTTATTGGAGTTTTATGCTTTAAAATCACACTTTTATTATATACAAAATCCATGAAAATTACAACTCTACATTTTTCCCTTAATTTTATCCATGGCATCCACAAACACTAAGATTTCTGCCACTACCTCATAGAGCTCCGGCGGTATCATTTCGCCGATTTCCAGCCGGGATAAGGTGTCCGCCAGCTTGTCGTCCCGATGGACCGGAACCGCCGCTTCTTTTGCCTTTTCGATAATCCTTTCCGCCACGGCTCCCCTGCCGGATGCAATGACCTTGGGGGCGTCCTCATGAGGGTCATATTCCAGAGCGATTGCCTGTTTGATTTTTTTCTTTTCTTCCATCATCCACCTCAGACTTTTCTGTCATACCTCATTTTCTGCCGTTACCGGACTTACGCCCTTACGTCAAAGGCATACTGTGCATGCGCAGACACTACTCCGTTCTGCTTTTCCGTAAGCAGTCTTTCCACCGGGTTTTCCGGCTCTCCCGCTTCATCCTTTACCTTCATCTTACAGGAAATGTCATAGCCTCTTTTTTGCAGCCTGTCCGTCAGAATGGACATATTCTTTTCTAAGAAAAGCAGGGTTTCCTCTTTTTCCACGGTAAATTCCGTGCTGACCTTTCCCTGGTTCATTTTGACATACACATCCAGCGGTCCCAGATGCTCCATGGTAAGATGCAGCAGGGCGCTGACCTCTCCGTCCTTTTCCGCCAGACTGCGCTTATTGGTAAATACATACAGCTCTCCGTTTTTTTCGCCGTTCTGCATTTTCAGTGGAAGCTGCACGTAGGTATACATCTGGTTCAGCTGGTTCATGAAATCGATGTTTTCACTTAAATTCGTAATGCTTTCCTGCAGTGCCGTATTCTCCGCGCCGCTCTGCAGAAGGGTTTCGTTTAACGTATGCAGGCTCTTTACGATTTTTTCGTAGACCTTTCCCACTTCCCCCTCTTTGGGAAGGGTTTCCGGGGTAAGCGACCACTGCGTCTTTACGGTGCTTTCCAGTAAATTCTTCCAGACCTTGCCGGAAAACAGCCTCTGTAGGCTTTCCGCTTCCTGTGTATTTCCTGCCGTTATGTCCAAAAGCGCTTTCATCATTTCCGAAGCGGTATTCCCGGACAGAGTTATTCCTTTTTCCGTAAGGAGCCCGGAGGCTTCTTTTAAGAAACTGGCAGCCTCTTCTTCCGTAAATAAACCGTTGTTTAAGAGCTCCGAAAACGCCGCATCCTGAAGAACCCCTTTTACGAGGGCGGCATTGCCGGACAGGGGTTCGTCCGCAAGGGCTTCTCCCATCAAATCCGCTCCGCTTACGCCGGCAGCCAAAGCCTCCCCGGATAGACCGCCTGCGAGAGCCTCTCCCGCTAAGTCTGCTCCGGTGATACTGCCTGCAGGATTGCCGCCTGTTCCGTCACCGGCTGCCCCTGGGCCGTCTGGCAGCATCTCCATAAGGGTGTCGGAAATCAGCTCTTTCACCAGGTTCCGGTACTGTGTCAGGGTATCCACATCCGCTCCGGCTGCAACGGCTGCAACGTCTGCACCGGCTGCAATATCCACCCCGGCTGCAACGTCCGCTCCGCCCGTGCCGTTTATAAGCCCCTGCAGGGCATCCGTCACGTCCTGCATGCCCTTTACCACTTCATGCTGCAGTTCCGTGTAATTCTGTATCTGCCGTAAATTGCTCTCGGTAAGGGGCATATCCATTTTATGTAAGAAAACCACATCCGTTGCCGAGGCATCGGTGTGGGTGACCACATCCTTGAACATATTCTGCAGGGAACGGCTGTCGATGCTCATGCCCAGCTTCATCATCTCATCCGTCATGGCAACGGTGCTTTCGTTGATGGGAAGTCCCGCCATCTGCAGCGCCTTATAAACATTGTCCGCCTGCGCCGTATTGGTAAGAAGGGGACTTAAGGTCAGGGTTGTTCCGTTGTTTTTTACCTGAAAACGGATATTCTGTCCTTCCTCCACATTGACATCCTGCTCCAGTCTTGCCTGCAAAACCGTGTCTTTATCTATGCGTATCTGCACCTCATTGCCGTTTTTAGCAATAATTTCTCCCTGTATGGTGGTACCGGGAACCAGACTTTTCACCATTTTCGGAAAAGTTGCTTCCGTAGCGGCTGCCGCCTGCTGGCTGCTGCTCTTTATTGTTGACTGCAATAAATCCGTAAGTCTCACGAGTACCTCCTATCGGAAACAAATATGAACCGGTTTCTATACAAAATGAGTAATAAAGCTCCTTCTGTGTATGGGGCAGGGACCGTATTTTTTCAGCGCCTCAATGTGCGCCGCCGCGCCGTATCCCTTGTTGGAAGCAAAGCCGTATTCCGGGAATACCGTGTCGTATTCCACCATCATTCTGTCCCTCGTCACCTTTGCCACAATGCTGGCTGCCGCAATGGAAACGCTCTTGGCGTCGCCCTTGATAATGGGCACCTGTTTCATGTGCAGCCCCGGAATGGTAACCGCGTCGTTTAACAGCACATCCGGCTGCACGGAAAGCTTGGAAACCGCCTCCCGCATTGCCTCATAGGTTGCCTGCAGAATGTTGATTTCATCAATACGCTCCGGAGAAGAAAAGCCCAGCCCCACGGAAACTGCCTTTTCCATAATCACATCATAAAGCTCTTCTCTCTTTTTTTCGGACAGTTGCTTGGAATCGTTTAGATATAAAATATCACAGTCCTTCGGTAAAACAACGGCACCGGCCACCACGGGACCGGCTAAAGGGCCTCTGCCCACTTCGTCTATGCCGCAGAGATACCCGAAGGCGGCATATTCCTTTTCAAATTTCTTTAAGCTTTCCGTGCGCTGTTTTTCTTTTTCCAGTGCCTCTAACTTCTTATTGGCAGCGGCAATCAGGCTCTGTACGCCGCTTCTTTCATCCGCTTCATAGGCGGATATAAGTTCAGGCAGCCTGTCCAAAGAAGCTGCCTGAAAATGGGATTTAATAACGGATATTTTTTCTTCCATAACAAATCATCCTTTTTTACTTTCTGTCATAACATTTCTTTACCGGTGTTTCAGAATACCGAAACGGCTGAGCGGCCAGATACGCAGCCATGCCTTGCCCACAATGGTGCTTCTGTGCACGTTGCCGACTCTCGGGTCGCGGCTGTCCGCACTGTTGTTGCGGTTGTCTCCCATGACAAAATATTCGTCATCCCCAAGGGTAATGGGCTCCGCCGCGGAACCGGGATTCAGAATGACCTCTTTTCCGTAACCCTCTTTCAGGATTTCGCCGTTTATGTAGATATTGCCCTCATCATCAATCTGCACCGTTTCTCCCGGCAGACCGATGATACGCTTGATGTAAAATTCCTTTCCGCCGCCGTACTGGTAAGGAAAGACAATAATGTCAAAGCGCTCCGGGTCATGGAAACGGTAGCTTAATTTATCCACGATTAAATTGTCGCCGATCTTGCTTTCGTCCCGGTCGTCCGAGCCGTGCAGGGTGGGCTCCATGGAAGCACCCTTTACCACCGTCCGCTGTCCCACAAACGTAACAATCACATACGTGATTAACAACACACCTAAAATATACAGTCCGGTGCTGAACAGTTCCTTCAAAAATTTACGATTCATGTTTACCTTCTTCTGCCGGATATTCCAACGTAATTCTGCCTATTCTGCCGCTTCTGAAATCATCGATAAGAAGCGCTGCCGCCTTGTCGTAGTTTAGGGCTTCGCCCTTGTCAAAGCATTTTCTCACCCGGGCTATCTGTGCCAGACAGGCGATGGCGGTATTCTTTTCTTCTGTAAGCTCCGGATGCGCGTCCTGTCCCTTTTCCGGTGCCTCACTCCCTGCCGTTAATTCCGCATAGCTAAAGCCGTACCGCTCCTCTAAAAGCTTGGGGTATTCTCTGCCTAAAAACATGAGCAGATCCACCGCCATTTCCTGCATGATAAGAATTTCATCGTTGATGGAGCCGATAAACGCCAGCTTCATACCCACGGACTGGTCTTCAAATTTCGGCCAGAGGATACCGGGGGTGTCTAAAAGCTCCAGCGTGGGATTGACCTTAATCCACTGCTTTCCCTTGGTCACACCGGGCTTATTGCCGGTCTTGGCACATGCCTTTTTGGCAAAGCTGTTGATAAACGTGGACTTTCCGACATTGGGAATGCCCACCACCATGGCGCGGATGGGACGGTTTACAATACCGCGCTTTTTGTCGCGCTCTATTTTTTCTTTGCAGACTGCACGGATGGTATCCTGGATGGAGCGCATGCCTGCTCCGGTTTCGCCAAATTCGGGAAAATTTCTTTT
>OHCL01000193.1_pt1 | contig 21630 bp, 17 predicted proteins | sample 1577591 | NCBI WGS metagenome assembly OHCL01 (sample SAMEA3879549, study PRJEB24766) | human gut metagenome | biome: human-associated habitat; feature: feces | place: USA | collected 1985/1987
AGGGCGTGTGTGAGCGCGGTTCCTACTATGAGCTCACCGATGATGTGCTGGTGGCCGGTTACCCGCTGGGAGTCAGCAATGAGTATGCCGAAGGCTCAGACTGCATCACCATCTCCACCCGCAAGGGGGCGCTGGTGGTCGTGGAAACAGTGCCGGATACACCGATCCTGACCGGGAACAAGGCCTGAGCCGCACACTTTGCCGTCCTGCCGCTTATATTGTGGTATCACACCACGAAAGGCGGGAGAGCGATGCAGGTGGTCGTTATCAAAAGCCCAAAGTGTCTGCGCGGCGTTCTGCGCAGGCTGTTCGGCATCAAAAAGGGATAAGAAAAATACCGGGGCAGGCGGCTGCTCCGGTATTTTTTGTGGCACATCATTCTTTTGTGGTATAGGTCAGATCCAGCACCGGGCCAAAGGGGTCAAAAATGAGGTTCTGGATGCCGGGTGCGATCAGCAGGCGCTTCTGCTGGGCAAACAGAGGGACCGCCACGGCATTGCTGAGCAGCTGGCGCTCACAATCGGCCAGCAGGGTACAGCGGGCGCTGCCGGTCTGCTGGGCACTCTCGGCCAGACGCTGAGAGTAGATGGGGTCGGACCAGCCGGTCAGGCCGCCGCCCTCGGCCGTGAACTGCTGCAGCATCTGGTATACGCTGCCGCCTTCGGCGCGGATGGGAGCCAGCGCAATGGTGTAACTGCCCGCTGCAAGGCGTTTGTCGAACTCCTCCTGCGGAACCTCTTCCACCGAGAAGAAAAGGGAGCAGTCCTTCTGCCATGCGCCGTTGATCTGCTCGGCCAGTTCGGTCAGGCCGGCTTCCTTCGGCAGCAGGATGGTCACGCCGGAAAAATCCGAGGTAGCCATGCCCTGCCGCGCAGCCAGATACAGGGCCTTTGGCTCCGGGATGGTGGGCAGGGGATCCCCGGCAGTTTCGCGGTAGTCCAGCCCATCCACGGTCAGACCCTCCGGCACAAGTCCCTTTGCAGCGGCGTACAGGCCGCTGGAGGGCACATCGGCGTTTTCCCGGGCAATACCGGCCAGCGCCTGCCGCAGCTGCTGGTTCTGGAACACCGACCCCTCCGCCGCGTTGAACAGCAGTGCCCATGTGGTGTCGGAATAGCTTACCGTCTGTAAGCTGGTGGTTTCGCCGCTCTCGTCCAGCGCGGCAGAGCATTTGTCATCAGCAATGAGCTGGGCTGCGCTCTTGCCGCTGCCGCTGGTGTCCTGCACCAGACGCAGACTGCCGACCAACGGGCTTTCCACGGTACGGCGCAAAAACAGGCCGCTTGCCGTCCAGTTATACAGGTAAAAGCTACCGCTGGCAAGTGTGGTCTGTGCGGTCAGCCCGTAGGTGCCCCGGGTGCTCTCAAAAAAGGCCTCGTCACAAGGGGCTGCACCGGGCATGGCCAGCTTTGCTAAAAAGTTATCGTCCCGCTCGCTCAGCCGGAACACCAACGTCAGCGGCCCATTGGCCGAAACGCCCAGACTGCTTTCGTCTGCAAGTCCCGCCAGCACGGCGGCGCTGTTCTGAATGGCGGAAAACTCCACCGCATAGGGCGAGGCGGTCTCGGCATGGAAAATGCGCCGGAACGCAAATACAAAATCCTCGGCGGTAATGTCGTACTCTGTGGCGGCACCCTTGGCGGCAGCGTAGGTCAGGCCGTCCTTCAGGGTAAAGGTGTAGGTCAGCCCGTCTGAGGAGACCGTCCACTTCTCACAGAGCCCCGGCACAAGTTCGCCGTCCGGGTCCTTGCGCACCAGCGTGCCGTACAGATTCTCGCAGGCGATGACATCCGATGCACCGGAGGCTACCTGCGGGTCCAGATTTGCGGGGATGCTGTCCACAAACCAAGTAAAGCTGGCAGAGTTTGTGGAGCTGCCACAGCCGGTCAGAGCAAAAAGAAACGCAGCAGCCAGCACCGCTGCGGTAAAACGCAACCATCGTTTCAAAAAGAATAACCTCATTCCGTTTATCTTCGCGCAGAAACGGCAAAAAACGCTCTGCAACGACAAGTGTAGCAGAAAGCAGCAGAAAAAACAATTGCCTTTTTGTGAATTTATCGGGCTTTTTGAAGCAGACTGTGCGGTTTTCCGTTGCCAATTGCGCGCAAATGGACTATAATGGTACAGCGAAGTGATCCCCGCGCTGCCCGTGCGGCGCGGTGTTATACCATGATCCTATTAGAGGAGGAACTGTTTTTATGCAGAAAGATCAGCAGAAGCTTGCCCAGCTTATTCAGGGCAAAAAGGTCGCCTTTATCGGCGCAGGCGTCAGCCACAAGACCCTCATCAAGGAGTTTGTGGAGCTGGGCGCTCATGTGACCCTGTGCGACCAGAAAAAGAGCGTGGAGGACTTTGGCGATTATGCCGCCACCATCCGGGAGCTGGGCATCGACCTGAGCCTTGGCGAAAACTATCTGGACGGCTTCAAGGGACAGGACATCATCATGCGCACCCCGGGCTTTGTGGGTTATTTTGAAAAGCCCCTGCAGGATGCCATGGCTGCCGGTACCATGGTCACCAGCGAGGTGGAACTGTTCTTCGATTTCTGCCCCTGCGAGATCGTGGCCGTGACTGGCTCGGACGGCAAGACCACCACCACAACCCTTATCTCCAAATTCTACGAGGCCGCAGGCCGCAAGGTGCATTTGGGCGGCAATATCGGCGCAGCACTGCTGCCCATGCTGCCGGAGGTGTCCCCGGAGGATGTGGCTGTGGTGGAGCTTTCCAGCTTCCAGCTGATCAGCATGCACGCAAGCCCCAACATTGCCGTGGTCACCAACGTGACCCCGAACCATCTGGATCACCACAAGGATATGCAGGAATACATCAATGCCAAGCGCAATATCCTGCTGTACCAGAAGCAGCCCTGCCGCGCCGTGTTGGGCTATGAGAACGAGATCAGCCGCTCCATGCAGGCAGACTGCAAGGGCAAGCAGGTGTGGTTCACCCGCCTGCACGATACCGACAACGGTGCCTTCCTGCGCAAGGAGGACGGCATGCTCTGCATGGCCGAGGATGGTGTCGTGACCCCCTTCCTTGCCCAGAAGGATGTCAAGCTGCGCGGTCTGCACAACATTGAAAACCTGCTGGCTGCTGCCGCTGCCGTGTGGGGCGAGGTGCCCGTAGAGGCTATCCGTCAGGTGGGCAGCACCTTTACCGGCGTGGAGCACCGCATTGAGCCGGTGCGTACTCTGGACGGCGTGCTGTACTATAACGATTCCATCGGCACCAGCCCCACCCGTACCATTGCCGGTCTGCGCAGCTTTGACCGGAAGGTCATCCTCATCGCGGGCGGCTACGATAAGCACATCCCCTACGAGCCGCTGGCACCGGAGATCATCGCCCACGTCAAAAATCTGGTGCTGATGGGCGCGACTGGCCCCCGCATCGAGCAGGCTGTACGGGAGTGCTCCGGCTTTGACGAAGCCGCTCTGCCCATTCAACACGCAGACAATATGCAGCACGCCGTAGAGCTGGCGCGTGCCGCCGCAAAGCCCGGCGATATCATCATCCTGTCCCCGGCAAGTGCTTCTTTTGACCTGTACCCCAACTTTGAAGTGCGCGGCCGCGAGTTCAAAAAGATCGTCAACGCGCTCAAGTGATCGCACAGGTAAAGGATGTAAAGCGCCGCACCCGGTTCGCGAATGCCTGCCGGGGTCTGCCGGTGCTGGACGCTCTGCTGCCGCTGGACTGTGCGCTCTTTCGCAAAAGTCAGCCGTGGCGGTTCTACGCGGGCCCCACGCTGGCGCTGGAACTTTCCGGCAGCACGGCATGGCTGGCTGGGCACGCAAACCCCGCAGAATTGGCAGGCTTTTTGTCCTTCTGCGGGTGCGAGAGCGCCATTCTGGACGAAGCCGTTTGCCCGCCGCCGGATGGCTGGCGGAAAGCAGAAACGCTGACCGTGTTCGGGTTGCCGCAGGCTGGGCCGCTGCCCCTGCCCGCCGTGGACGAATCTTTGTGGACGCAGCTGACCCTCTGCCGGGAAGCTTCTGCTGCCCGGGTGGCAGAAGCACTTTATCCCGCAGACCTCACCCGGCAGGCAGACTTTTACTCAGAACTGTGCACAAAGCGCAGCCGGGGCAGGGCAGTGGCATGGACGCTGGAGCAGGGAAGTACAGTCGTTTGCACCGTGGGCGCTTATGCCCTGTGCAATGGGCAAGCCTACATGGCCTGCGGGCAGACCGCAGAGCCGCTGCGGGGCAAGGGCATCGGCGGGCGGCTCATTGTGGAAATGGCTAACAGCCTTGCCGCCGAAGGGCTGCGCCCGGTATTCCTCTGTGCACCGGAGCGGGTGCGGTTTTATACCCGCCTTGGCTTTGCAAAACAGGCAGAGTACGCCCGCTATGTGCCCGAGAAATGTTAAAGCTTCTTGCACAAAGAACCCAATAATAACAGGAAGGAACTATCACGTTATAATGTCGATTCTGAACCACTTTTTTGATTATAAGCCCGAGGTGCTGGCGCTGGACGAAAAGGCCATGGAGTTGTGCCAACCCTACTTCCGCCAGATGGAGGAAATCCGGGATTTCAACCAGCTGAAGATGCTCAAGGCCTTTGCCGATACCCAGATGTCCTCCACCGATATGCTGGGCACCACCGGCTACGGCCTGTGGGATACCGGCCGCGCCAAGCTGGAGCAGATTTTTGCGCAGGTCATGGGCGCAGAGGATGCACTGGTGCGCAGCCAGTTCCAAAGCGGCACCCACACGCTGGCGGTGGCGCTGTTCGGTCTGCTGCGGGCAGGGGACACCCTGCTGGCCGCCACCGGCCGCCCCTACGATACGCTGGAGGGCGTCATTGGTCTGGACGGCAAGGGCAGGGGCACCGGCACTCTGATGGACTACGGCGTAAACTATGATGAAGCCCCCCTCAAGGCCGACTTCACCCCGGATTACGACCTGATCGCCAAAAAAGCCCCCGGCGCAAAGGTGTGCCATATCCAGCGCAGCCGCGGCTATTTACAGCGCAACGCCTTTGATCTGGCTACCATCCGCAAAATTGCCGATACCGCCCGCGCCGCAAACCCGGAGATCATCATCTTTGTGGATAACTGCTACGGCGAGTTCACCCAGACGCAGGAGCCCTGTCAGGTGGGCGCGGATATCGCAGTGGGCAGCCTGATCAAGAACCCCGGCGGCGGCATTGCTCCCACCGGCGGCTACATCGTGGGTCGCAAGGATCTGGTGGAACTGTGCGCTTACCGCCTGAACGCCCCCGGCCTTGGCAAGGAGTTGGGCTGCACGCTGGAGACCCCCCGGAATATGTATCTGGGCTTCTACTACGCCCCCGGTGTGGTGTGCGAGGCCATTAAGACCGCCATCTACGCCCAGTGTATGCTGGAGCTGCTGGGCAAAAAGCCCATCCCACGCTACTGCGAGGCTCACAACGATATCGTCACCTGCTTTGATGCCGGTACGGCAGAGGCGCTCATCGGCTTCTGTCAGGGTATTCAGGCTGCCAGCCCCGTGGACAGCTACGCCGCCCCGGAACCCAGCCCGGAGCCGGGCTACACCGACGAGGTGGTCATGGCCAGCGGCAGCTTTACGCAGGGCAGCACCATCGAGCTTTCCTGCGACGGTCCTCTGCGCGCCCCTTATACCTGTTATTTGCAGGGCGGCTTGAACTTTGCCGCCAGCCGCGCCGGTGTGCTGCTGGCTGTCCAGAAAGCTTATTTTAAGGAGTAATGTTTGCCCTGCGGGCAGGATATCATTATAACAAAAGGAGCTATCGCACAACACGCTGCGATAGCTCCTTTTTTCCCTCTATACACAAAGTAACACACAAATAAACGCTTACACGGCACGGGCCTGCATGGCGGGGATCGGCTCGATCATAGCCGGGTGCATCCCCTCACGGTAGTCCAGATCTCCCTGATCCAGACCACGCAGCAGCACCTCTGCGGTAGCAATGTTGGTGGCAATGGGTACGCTGTGCATATCGCACAGGCGCAGCAGATTCTGTTCGGTCAGGCTGGCGGCATCGGCCTTCAGCGGGTCGCGGAAGAACAGCACCAGATCCACTTCATCACAGGCAACGCGGGAGGTGATCTGCTGTACACCGCCCAGCTTGCCGGAAAGGTAGCAGTGCACCGGCAGACCGGTAGTCTGGGCAAGCATCCGGCCGGTGGTACCGGTGGCGATAACATTATTGCGGGAAAGGATGGCACTGTAAGCGGTACAGAACTGCAGAGCCAGTTCTTTGCGGGAATCGTGGGCAAGAATTGCGATCGTCATAGGATGCTCTCTCCTTTACTTATTTTTACAATGCACCAGTTATGATGTACGAATTTTGAAATCCTGTGAAACGGGAGTGAAATCGATATCAAATCTTACACTATAGTTTTACCGCACAAAAAAAGCTCTGTCAAGAGAAAATTTTGCTTTTTTGACCTATAAAAACATAAAAGTACTACTTTTACATTGTGAGAAACGGCGAATTCTTGGATACATACCGCTATCCAAGAACGCTCGTTTTATGGGAAAGGTGAAAAATTTTTCAGTTTTCATATTCATTTTAAAATACAGTCCATCCCGGTAAAACAAAAATACAGGCCGAAGCAGCTTGCATCGGCCTGTACAGGAAATTTTTTTCAACTGTGAAAAACTTGCTCTGCCGCGCCCGCAGGCCGGACAGAATTGTAAAAAAATTATGAAGAAGCCGGGGCAGGGGAGATCAGCGAATCTGCCCGTCACCGTGGATAACGTACTTGTAGCTGCAAAGTTCCTCCAGCCCCATGGGACCCCGGGCGTGCAGCTTCTGGGTAGAGATGCCCATCTCACAGCCCAGACCAAACTCGCCGCCGTCGGTAAAGCGGGTGGAGCAGTTCACATACACAGCGGCGCTGTCTACCGCAGCGGTGAACCGGTCGGCGTCTGCCTGCGTCTGGGTCAGGATGGCCTCGCTATGGCCGGTGGAGTGCTGCGCAATGTGGGCAATGGCCTCATCTACACTGTCCACCACCTTGACGGCAAGGATGTAGTCCAAAAACTCGGTGTCAAAGTCCGCAGGGCCGGCAGGCGTGCCGGGAATGATGGCGGCGGCGCGTGCGTCCAGCCGCAGCTCTACCGGCAGCTTGCCCGCAGCCACGCGGTCGGGGCCAAGACGCTGTGCAAGCTTGGGCAGAAACTCCTGCGCAATGGCAGAGTGCACTAGACACACCTCCTCGGCGTTGCACACGCTGGGGCGGCTGGCCTTGGCGTTTTCAATAATATCCAGCGCCTTGGCCTGATCAGCGGTGTCGTCCACAAAAATGTGGCAGATGCCGGTACCGGTTTGGATGCAGGGCACCTTGGCGTTTTCCACGCAGGCGCGGATCAGCCCTGCGCCGCCCCGGGGGATCAGCAGATCCACATAGCCCACGGCGGTCATCAGGGCGTTGGCAGAGGCGTGGGTGGTGTCCTCGATCAGGCAGACCGCGTTTTCCGGCAGGCTGTTCTCCCGCAGTCCCTGCCGCAGCGCCTGTACAATGGCGTTGGCGCTGCGCCATGCCTCCTTGCCGCAGCGCAAGATGCAGGCGTTGCCGCTCTTGATGGCAAGGGCGGCGGCATCGCTGGTCACGTTGGGACGGCTCTCGTAGATGATAGCAATCACACCCATGGGCACGGCGGTCTTTTCGATCACCAGCCCGTTGGGGCGCTCCACCCGCTTCAGCACCCGGCCCACCGGGTCGGGCAGGGCAGCGACCTCTTCAATGCCCTTTGCCATGGCGCGGATGCGCTCCTCGGTCAGGGCAAGACGATCCAGCATCACCTCGCTGATATGTCCCTTTGCAGCGGCCATATCGTCGGCGTTGGCGGCAAGGATAGCCGTCATGTTTGCCGGGCTGCACAGCTGCGCAGCCATACTGCACAGTGCCTGTGCGCGGCTGGCGCTATCAGCCAGTGCCAGCGCAGCCTTTGCCCCGCGGGCGGCTTCCAGAATTTCCTGTGTGGTCATAGCTCAAACCTCCTGTGTGGACAGCACGGGCTGCTTGTGCCCGGCAAAACGGGTGCCGATGGGCTTGCCCGCAGCGATATCATACAGCAGTTCCGGGTGTGCGCCGTTGGCAATGACCATATCTGCGCCGCTGCCGGTCACCATGCGGGCAGCCCGCAGCTTAGTGGCCATGCCGCCGGTGCCCAGTGCGGAGCCTGCACCGTCTGCCAGCGCCATCACCTCCGGGGTGATCTCCTCCACCAGCGGGATCAGTGCCGCATCCGGGTGGGTGTGGGGGTTCGCAGTGTACAGGCCGTCGATGTCGCTCAGCAGCACCAGCAAGTCGGCCTTGCAGCAGCAGGCCACAATAGCAGCCAGCGTGTCATTGTCGCCAATGGAGGTGATCTCATCGGTGGCAACGCTATCATTTTCATTGATGATGGGCAGTGCACCCAGTTCCAGCAGACGGGTCAGGGTGTTCTGGATGTTCACCCGGCGCTCGGTGTGCTCCACGTCCACGCCGGTAAGCAGGATCTGCGCTACCGTGTGATCATAGGCACTGAACAGCCGGTCGTAGGTGTACATCAGCTCGCACTGCCCCACGGCAGCGCAGGCCTGCTTGGTGGTGGTATCCTTTGGGCGTGCAGGCAGCGAAAGCTTGCCTACGCCCATGCCGATAGCGCCGGAGGATACCAGAATGACCTCGTGTCCCTCGTTCTTTAAATCGCTCAATACCTTGACCAGTTCCTCTGCATGGCGGATGTTCAGCCGCCCGGTGGGGTATGCCAATGTGGAGGTGCCCACTTTCACAACGATGCGCATGATTCCATTAACCCTTTCCCATTTCCTTTGTTTTGTCGTAAGCAGCCAGCACGGCATCCATCACCGCACCGCGCAGCCCATGTTCTTCCAGTACCCGCACGCCCTGAATGGTGCTGCCGCCGGGGCTGCACACAGCATCCTTCAGCGCACCGGGGTGCTTGCCGCTTTCCAGCACCAGCTTTGCGCTGCCCAGTACCATCTGTGCGGCGTATTCCTGTGCCTTTGCCCGGGGCAGACCGCAGGCCACGCCGCCATCGGCCAGCGCTTCAATAAACTGGTACACCCATGCCGGGCCGCAGCCGGAGACGCAGCTTGCGGCATCAATCATGCCCTCGGCTACGGCGTCCAGCCGCCCGGCGGGAGCCATCAGCTGGCAGAATGCAGCCTCTTCCTCGGCGGTTACGTTGGCAGAGCAATACTGGATCATGCCTTCGCCTACCGACGCCGGGGTGTTGGGCATGATGCGGATGACAGGGTAGTCGCCGCCCGCCATCTCTTGAATGCGTGCCACCGGCAGGCCGGCGGCCATGGTGCACAGCACGAACCGCTTGGTGCGCTCGGCAAGGATGAACCGCAGGGGCTCCAGCATGGCTTCCATCATCTGGGGCTTTACCGCCAGAAAGATCAGGTCGCAGTTCCCGGCCACCTCGGCGTTGGTGGCGGTCTGACAGCCCAGTTCTGCAGCCAGTGCTTCGGCCTTGGCCGCCGTGCGGTTGGCCAGAAATACATTCTCAGGCTCGGTAGCCTTGCACACAGCGCGGGCAATGGCACCGCCCATGTTTCCACAGCCTAAAAACCCAATGGTTTTCATCATAATAATAACCCTCCCTCGGCAGGTATGCACTGCATAAAATTCTGCTTCTTATTCATTCTAAGCAACCGCTGGGAGAAAATCAAGACTTTTGTCTTATTTTTGGCGGGCAGATTGAAAAACAGCACCTTCGCGGCGGGCAGCGCACACACAAACTTCATAAAAAGGTAAGAATCTCTACTTGAAATAAGGTCGTATTTTGCGGTAAAATAAACTATGGGGTATCATTTACGGAAACGGCAGAGGAGTCTGCCGGGAAAGGATGGGTTTTTGTGTCACAAACGACAAAACGGGCACTGGAGGCATCTTTCAAGAAGCTGCTGCTGGAAAAGCCCCTGAACAAAATTACGATCAACGATATCACCGAGGACTGCGGGGTCAACCGCATGACCTTTTATTACCATTTCAAGGATATTTACGATCTGGTGGACTGGATCTTGGCGGAGGATGCCGCCAAGGCAATGGAAGGCCGCCGGGGTTTTGGTACATGGAGCGAAGCCTATCTGGACGTTCTGCGCCAACTGCAGGATAACAAGACCCTTGTGCTCAACGTTTACCGCTCGGTGGGCAGGGAACAGGTGGAGCAGTACCTTTATAGGCTGCTGGACCCCATCCTGAAGGATTTTGCGGACCGTGAATGCCACGATATCACCGTGCAGGACGCAGATAAGCAGTTTGTTGTCGATTTTTACAAGTATGCACTGGTGGGTATGACGCTGGAATGGACCCGCCGGGATATGAGAGGCGACCCCAAGAAGATGGTGGAGCGCGTGAGCACCATGATCCACGGGGATTTCCGCCGGGCGCTGTGCCGCCTGAGCAGCGGCAGCTTGAAAATAGAGGAATGATGTGCTTTGTGGCTGTGCGGCTTCAATAAAATTTTATCAAAGGATACGCCGTGATGGGTTTTCCATCACGGCGTATTTTCTGTTTATGGCACAAAAACGCGCAAAGTGGTAGGATGTGGTCAAGCAAAATAAGGATTTCCAAAGGAATCATTTCGGGAGGAAAAAGTTATGAATACATCTCTTGATAATCTGACTCACAAGATGCAGCGTGCTGCGCTTGGTAAAATAGTGGACGTGGCGCTTTCCCGCGCCGAGCAAGACCGTGAAAAAACAATGTGCCAGCTGGTAGATGCTGCAAAGCAGTTCTACGGCAGCGGCTTCAGCGACGAGACCTACGAGAACGCCAAAAAGGTGCTGACCGACCCCAATAGCAAGTGGACGAAACTCATCAACTGCGTGCTGGACCAGACCGACCCCCATGTGGCGCGTACCACCGCGCTGAATCTGGGGTACGAAGCCTTCTTCCGCGGCACTAAGATGATCCGTGAGAACCGCGTCAAGTACCAGTGCAACATCCCTTGGCTGATTTTGTTCGACCCCACCTCTGCCTGCAATATGCACTGCGTGGGCTGCTGGGCAGGCGAGTACGGCCACAAGAACAACCTCAGCTTTGAGGATATGGACAAGATCGTCACGCAGGGCAAGGAGCTGGGCGTGTACCTGTATATGCTGACCGGCGGCGAGCCGCTGGTGCGCAAGAAGGACGTGCTCAAGCTGGCAGAAAAGCACAACGATGTGCAGTTTGCCATCTACACCAACTCCACCCTCATCGACGAGCCCTTCTGTGAAGAAGTGCAGCGTCTGGGCAATATCGCCTTTATGCTGTCCATCGAGGGCACCCCGGAGACCAACGACGCCCGCCGCGGCGAAGGCCACTATGCCGCTGTGATGCACGCCATGGATCTGCTCAAGAAGTACGGCATTATCTTCGGCACCTCCATCTGCTACACCCGCCAGAACATCGAGGCCGTCACCAACGATGCGTTCATGCGGCTCCTTTGCGAGAAGGGTGCACACTTCGGCTTCTACTTCCACTATATGCCGGTGGGCAATGAGGCCGCCCCGGAGCTGATGCCCACCCCGGAACAGCGCAAGTATATGATCGACCGTATCCGCTATCTGCGCTCTTCTGCGTGCGATATCCCGTTCTACCCCATGGACTTCCAGAACGACGGCGAGTTCGTGGGCGGCTGCATCGCCGGCGGCCGCAACTACTTCCACATCAACTCTGCCGGTGACGCCGAGCCCTGCGTGTTCATCCACTACTCCAACGCCAATATCCACGACCAGTCTATTCTGGAAATTCTGCACAGCCCGCTGTTCATGGCTTACCACAACGGTCAGCCCTTCAACAAGAACCATCTGCGTCCCTGCCCGATGCTGGAAAACCCCGAGCTGCTGGAAAAGATGGTGCACGAGACCGGTGCCCACAGCACCGACCTGCAGTCTCCGGAAAGCGTTGAGCACCTGTGCGAGAAGTGTAAGGCTTACGCCGCCGACTGGCAGCCCACCGCTGATGAGATCTGGTCTCACCACAAGATCCGCGAGAGCCGGTATGAGAACTATAAGGACTGGAAGCCTTCTCAGCCGCAGGACTGAACTGAAACCTGATTCAAAACAATAACAAGACCCCCGCCCTGTGTTCCTGCCCGGAACATAAGGCGGGGGTTTTGCTGTGTAAACTGGAATTTTTTACTTCTTCATCTTAGGCGCAATAAGCAGCACGACTGTTACAAGGAAATATAAACCATACAGTAACCAAGTAATGGTATTGTTCCAAGGAAAACTCATTTCTGGATGGTTCAATGCAAACATTATAAATATAACAGCTATAATCAACATTAGCAAACCGATAATCCTTGACGTGCTCTTTTTCATGTAAATCACCTCGTCAAATTTGACCTATAATACGTTAAAAATGCCCCGCATCGGAAGTGCTCTGATGCGGGGCAGGGAAGGTTTACTGGTTCTCAGCAGGTTGCGGTGCAGCGGGCTGTGCGGCTGCATCGTCTGTGGGGTCGCCGAACTGGTCGTGATAGCTGTTCAGCAGGGTCAATTCCTGATTGCGCTGCAAGCCGTGGATGACCAGCTTTTTGATGACATCGTAGATAACGGCAAACAGCGGCACGCCAACGATCATGCCTACAAAGCCCCACAGACCGCCAAACAGCAGAATGGCGAACAGTACCCAGAAGCTGGAAAGGCCGGTGGTGTTGCCCAGAATTTTAGGTCCGATGATGTTGCCGTCCAGCTGCTGCAAAACCAGCACGAACAGCACGAACCACAGCGCCTTGATGGGGCTCTGGATGAGGATGAGCAGCGTGGCGGGAATGGCACCGATGAAGGGGCCGAAGAAGGGGATCACGTTGGTCACACCAATGATCACCGATACCAGCAGCGCACTGGGGAACTTGAAAATCAGGCAGCCGATATAGCACAGCACGCCGATGATGGCAGAGTCCATGATCTTGCCGTTGATGAAGCCGCCGAACATCCGGTCTGCGTACTTCACTTCCTCAGTAATCAGCTGCGCCCAGCGGGGGCGGACGATGCTGTGCAGCACCAGCTTGCCCTGCTGGACGAACCGCTTGCGGCTGGCCAGCATATACACCGCCACGATGATGCCGATGATCAGGTTCTTGGCCACCGTCACCACGTTCAGCACACCAATGGCTGCGCCGCTTACAATGTTCTGCATGGAGGGCAGCAGGGTGTTCTTAAGCCATGTGTTCCATGTGTCCAGATTGGTATTCAGGGCAGCGTAGGCTGAATTGAGCAGCTCCGTGATCTGTTCGTTCTTTTCAATAAACTCCAGATGGTTTGCCCAGTTCATGAACTTTGTAATGTTGGCCTGCGCGGTGTAGTACAGGGTAGTCACGCTGGTGATCAGCTGCGGCACGATCATCATGACAAGCGCATACACCAGCAAAAGCCCGAACAGGATGGTAAGCGCCACGGACAGCGCGTTGATCAGACCGTTCATCTTTTCCGGGATGAACCGGCGCAGAAAGTTTTCGATGCTGTTGCACACCGGCTTGAGCAGATAGGCAATGACGGCACCGTAGATAAAGGGCATCAAGATGCCGGTCAGGGTAGAGATGGCCGAGCCGAAGCCGTCAAAGCGGTAAATAAGGAAAAAGAAGATGATGCTCAGTGCAATGGCACCAAACCCTGCGAGCATCCCATAGAGATACGGTTTGATGTGCGGCTTTTTGTCCATCATGACAAACTCCATTCCTGCTGCGGGCAGCGGGAATACCCACAGCGCTTATTAAATTTTGTTGCTTCTGCGCCAGATGTGCAGCTTTTCAGCCTCGCGGATCAGCTCCTCGCGGAAGTCCGGGTGTGCCACGCTGATCAGAGCCTCGGCCTTTTCCCAAGAGGTCAAGCCCTTCAGGTTCACGCAGCCATACTCGGTGCACAGATAGTGCACGTTGGCGCGGGTGTCGGTAACGATGCTGCCATTCTCCAGCGTGGGACGGATGCGGCTTTCCAGCTGACCGGTCTTTTTATTAAAGAAGGTGGAGGACAGGCAGATAAAGCTCTTGCCACCCTTGGAAAGGTATGCGCCCAGCACGAAGTCCAGCTGACCGCCTGCGCCGGAAATGTGCTTCACACCGGCGCTCTCGGCATTCACCTGACCAAACAGGTCGATATCCACGGCATTGTTGATGGAAATAAAGTTGTCCAGTGCGGAAATGCTGCGGATGTCGTTGGTGTAGTCCACCGGGGCAGACATACACTCCGGGTTATCGTTCAGGTAATCGTACATCTTCTGGGTGCCGGCACCAAAGGCGTAGACCTGACGGCCCTTGTCCAGCTGCTTGCGGCTGCCGTTGATCTTGCCGGCCTTGGCAATATCCACAAAGGCATCCACATACATTTCGGTGTGCACGCCCAGATCCTTCAGATCACTCTGTGCAATCAGCCCGCCGATGGCATTGGGCATACCGCCGATGCCCAGCTGCAGGCAGGCACCGTTGGGGATCTGCGGCACAATGAGGTTGGCTACCTTCAGGTCAACCTCGGTAGCGGCACCGGCAGCTGCCATCTGGCCGATGGGGGGATTTGCGCCCTCCACGATGCCGCTTACCTGAGAAACGTGTACGCAGTTCTCCATGCCGCCAAGGCAGCGCGGCATATTGGTGTTGACCTCCACGATGATCTTCTTGGCCTTTTCGCACACAGCACCCAGATGCGAAGCGCTGGGACCGAAGTTGAAGTAGCCATGCTCGTCCATGGGGGTCACCTGAAATACTGCCACGTCCACGGGGTCGCTGCTCTCGCGGTAGTAGCGGGGCAGCTCAGAGTAGCGGATGGGGGAGTAGAAGGAGAAACCTTGCGCAATGGCCTTGCGCTCAATGCCGCCCATGTGCCAGCTGTTCCAGGTCATGTGGGCAGCAGGGTCGTCGATCTGGAAGATCTCCGGCACCCACATCAGGATGCCGCCCCGGAAGTTGACTCCTTCCAACTCCGGCAGGCGTTTTGCCAGCTCGGCGTCCACGGCCACAGGGGTGTTCACAGCCCAGCCGTAATCCACCCAGTCGCCGCTTTTGACCAGAGCGGCAGCCTGCGCAGCAGTCATAAGCTTCTGTGCGTACAGTTCCTTGCAATCCATTATAAACCATCCTCTCTTAAAATACATAAAAGAATTGTAAACAATTCTGTGCGGACAAATTATGCAGCTGTTTTAAGCCTGTTTTGCGGAATGCACACCGTTTTGCCACATCTGTATGGTAACCTTATAAACAAGGCAGCAGTGTGTACTCCGCTCTGCGCAGAACAGCTCAACTTAGTTATAACATTAACAAAGTGTAGAATCAATAGTTTTGGCTAAAAAACAGTCAGTATAGCATAATGAACAGTTTTCTTAGCTTTATGTGGGGGATTGTTTGGTACGCAAAAAACAAAAAAGTTGAGAAAAAGACTTGATAAAATTTTGACGATGTGCTTTACTAATAGCGTGGGAAGCAACTGCGGAGCAGTGCGGGATGATTCGTTTAAAATTTAACGATAAAACGCACCGCAGCAGTTTCAGGTTGCACCCAGGGCTGGAAAGTGCTATCATGGCAGAACCACATCGCGCTTAGTAATTACAGCGCACAAGGAGGACACTGACCGATGGCAACAGCAGTTTATCCCGGGTCGTTCGATCCGGTCACCAAGGGACACCTTGATATCATCAAACGCGCAGCAAAGATCAACGACCACCTCATTGTGGCGGTGCTGATCAACAGCGCCAAGCATCCGCTGTTCACAGTGGAAGAGCGGGTGGCTATGCTACAGGAATGCTGCAAGAACATCCCCAACGTGACCGTGGAAAGTTTCGACGGCCTGACCGTGGAGTTCGCAAAAAAGCGTCACGCATCCGTAATGGTGCGGGGGCTGCGGGCGGTAACGGACTTTGAAAACGAGATCCAGCTTGCGCAGACCAACCACGCACTGATGCCCGGCATCGAGACCATGTTCCTTGCCACCAGCATCAAATGGAGTTATCTTTCCTCCACCATCGTAAAGGAAGCGGCGTACTACGGCAGTGACATCAGCAAGTTCGTCACACCCAATGTGGAAAAAGCCGTCAGCGAAAAATACGCACAGCTCCGGGAGAGGGAAAAATCTGATACCGCAAAAATGCCGCAGGGCGTTTTGATAAATGGGTAACCAATAAGTAACACACATACACAATTCAGGAGGCTATTCACATGAAAAAGATCGTTATCGCATCTGCATGCCGCACCGCTATCGGCAAGTTCGGTGGCACTCTGGCCAACGTTCCCGCTACTGAGCTGGGCTCCATCGTCATCAAGGAGGCTCTGAACCGTGCAAACGTCAAGCCCGAGCAGGTCGATCATGTTTACATGGGCTGCGTCATTCAGGCTGGTCTGGGCCAGAACGTCGCTCGTCAGGCTGCCCTGAAGGCTGGCCTGCCCATCGAGACCCCCGCTGTCACCGTCAACGTGGTCTGCGGCTCTGGTCTGAACTGCGTGAACATGGCTGCTCAGATGATCGAGGCAGGCGATGCTGATATCGTTGTTGCAGGCGGCATGGAGAACATGGACATGGCTCCCTTCGCACTGCAGAAGGCTCGCTACGGCTACCGCATGGGCGCTCCCATGGGCAAGAGCGAGATCGTGGATACCATGGTCAACGATGCACTGTGGGATGCCTGCGGCTTCAACAAGCACATGGGCATGACCGCTGAGAACGTCTGCACCAACGAGACCTACCAGAAGAAGTACGGCTACAGCCCCATCACCCGCGAGATGCTGGACGAGTTCTCATACAACAGCCAGCTGAAGGCTGACAAGGCCATCAAGGACGGCGCCTTCAAGGACGAGATCGTTCCTGTTGTCATCAAGGGCAAGAAGGGCGACACCGTGTTCGATACCGATGAGGGCCCCCGTCTGAGCGCTCCCGAGGTTCTGGCAAAGCTGAAGCCCGCCTTCACCAAAGACGGCATCGTCACCGCTGGTAACTCTTCCGCCATCAACGACGGCGCTGCTGCTCTGGTCGTCATGAGCGAGGAGAAGGCTAAGGAGCTGGGCGTGAAGCCTCTGGCAACCTGGGTCGCCGGTGCTCTGGCAGGCGTTGAGCCCGAGGTCATGGGTCTGGGCCCCATCGCTGCTACCAAGAAGGTCATGGCCAAGACCGGCATGACCGTTGCTGATATGGATCTGGTCGAGGCCAACGAGGCATTCGCAGCACAGTCCATCGCTGTCGGCGAGGCTCTGGGCTTCGATAAGGACAAGCTGAACGTCAACGGCGGCGCAATCGCTTTGGGTCACCCGGTCGGCGCTTCCGGCGCTCGTATCCTGGTCACCCTGCTGTACGCTATGAAGCACCGTGGTGCTCATAAGGGTCTGGCTACCCTGTGCATCGGCGGCGGCATGGGCTGCGCTACCATCGTTGAGATGGACTAAGCACTCTTTCTCTGAATCCTGATTGAACCACAGACCCGGAGCGCCGGAGGGAACCGGAGAGCCCTCCTGCGTTCCGGGGGCTGTTTTGAAAAAACTGAACTGTATGAAATGGAGGTTTTCACAATGGCATTTGTAAAAACCGAGGTGCAGGGCGCTGTTGAGATCATTACCATCGACCGTCCCAAGGCACTGAACGCCCTGAACCCCGAGGTTCTGGCTGACCTGAAGGCTGCTTTTGAGGCAGTCGATCAGGAGACTGTCCGCTGCATCGTTCTGACCGGCGAAGGCGACAAGAGCTTCGTTGCTGGTGCTGATATCGGTTCTATGAGCACCATGACTAAGGCAGAAGGCGAGGCCTTCGGCAAGCTGGGCAATGATGTGTTCCTGATGATCGAGCATTTCCCCATCCCCGTCATCGCAGCCGTCAACGGCTTTGCACTGGGCGGCGGCAACGAGCTGGCTATGAGCTGCGATATCCGCATCTGCTCTGACAACGCTGTGTTCGGTCAGCCGGAAGTCGGTCTGGGCATCACCCCGGGCTTCGGCGGCACCCAGCGTCTGGCTCGTCTGGTCGGCATGGGCATGGCAAAGCAGCTGGTCTACTCTGCGCTGAACATCAAGGCTGACGAGGCTTACCGCATCGGTCTGGTCAACGCCGTGTATCCGCAGGCTGAGCTGATGGAGAACGTCCTGAAGCTGGCCGGCAAGATCGCAAAGAACGCTCCCATTGCTGTGCGTAACTGCAAGAAGGCAATGAACGACGGCATCAGCCTGCCTATCGAGAAGGCTGTTGAGGTCGAGGAGAAGCTGTTCGGCGATTGCTTCGAGACCCACGACCAGCAGGAGGGCATGGCCTGCTTCCTGTCCCGTGAGAAACCGAAGCCCAAGGCAGTGTTCACCAACAACTAATCCATTACATAATTTTTGATATTAAAGGAGAGATTTCCTATGAAGATCGGTGTTATCGGCGCTGGCACTATGGGTCAGGGCATCGCAAAGGCATTTGCACAGGTTGAGGGCAACACCGTTGCTCTGTGCGACATCAAGCAGGAGTGGGCCGAGAATGGTCTGGCAAAGATCAAGAAGGGCTACGAGAAGCTGGTCGCTAAGGGAAAGATGACTCAGGAGAAGGCTGACGCAATCGTCGCCGCCATCACCCCGGGCCTGAAGGAAGATCTGTGCGCAGACTGCGATCTGGTCGTTGAGGCTGCTTTCGAGGATATGAAGGTCAAGCAGACCACCTTCGGCGAGCTGGATAAGATCTGCAAGCCCGAGTGCGTCTTCGCTTCCAACACTTCTTCTCTGTCCATTACCGAGATCGGCAAGGGTTTGTCTCGTCCCCTGATCGGTATGCACTTCTTCAACCCCGCAGACCGTATGAAGCTGATCGAGGTCATCGCCGGCTGCAACACTCCCGCCGAGACCGTTGAGAAGATCAAGGAGATCTCCGTTGCCATCGGCAAGAGCCCCGTTCAGGTCAACGAGGCTGCCGGCTTTGTGGTCAACCGCATCCTGATCCCCATGATCAACGAGGCTGCCTTCATTAAGATGGAGGGCGTTTCCGATATCGCCGGCATCGACACCGCTATGAAGCTGGGCGCTAACCACCCCATGGGTCCCCTGGAGCTGGGCGACTTCATCGGTCTGGACATCTGCCTGGCCATTATGGACGTGCTGTACAACGAGACCGGCGACAGCAAGTACCGTGCCTGCCCGCTGATCCGCAAGATGGTGCGCGGCGGCAATCTGGGCTGCAAGACCGGTAAGGGCTTCTACGTTTACAACGCAGACCGCACCAAGACCCCTGTTGACCAGCTGTAAATTCTGATAAACATTTCTCCCGGCTGCGGGGAAAGCGGTCGGGAGGAATTTGTTTGCACCGGGCTATTCCGGTAAATGAAAAAAGACCTGTTAGGAGGATATAGCGATGGATTTTACTCTGTCCAAGCAGCAGCAGATGGTGCAGAAAATGTACCGCGAGTTTGCTGAGAACGAAGTCAAGCCTCTGGCAAAGAAGGTTGACGCAGAGGAATACTTCCCCAAGGAGACCGTCGAAAAGATGGGCAAGCTGGGCATGATGGGCATCTATTTCCCGACTGAGGTCGGCGGTGCAGGCGGCGATGTGCTGTCCTACGTCATGGCCGTGGAGGAGTTGAGCAAGGTCTGCGGCACCACCGGTGTCATCGTCTCTGCTCACACCAGCCTGTGCGCTGCTCCCATTTACGAGAACGGCACCCCCGAGCAGAAGGCTAAGTACCTGCCGAAGCTGTGCAGCGGCGAGTGGCTGGGCGCTTTCGGCCTGACCGAGCCGGGCGCTGGTACCGATGCACAGGGTCAGCAGACCATTGCCAAGGAAGATGGCGATTACTGGGTGCTGAACGGCTCCAAGATCTTCATCACCAACGCCGGCTTTGCTGATGTGTTCATCGTCATTGCCGTTACCGATAACGTGCTGGATAAGCGCGGCCGTCCCACCAAGCTCTGCTCCGCCTTCATCGTGGAGCGCACCGACCCGGGCTTCTCTGTTGGTAAGGCAGAGGACAAGATGGGTATCCGCGGTTCTTCTACCTGTGAGCTGATCTTTGAGGATTGCCGCATCCCGAAGGATCGTATGCTGGGCGTGCGCGGCAAGGGCTTCCAGCTGGCTATGGCTACGCTGGACGGTGGCCGTATCGGAATCGCTTCTCAGGCTCTGGGCATTGCCGAGGGCGCTCTGGAGGAGACCATTGCTTACGTCAAGGAGCGCAAGCAGTTCGGTCGTGCCATCGCCGCTTTCCAGAACACCCAGTTCGAGCTGGCTGAGATGAAGGCTCGTGTTGAGGCTGCTAAGTATCTGGTTTATGCTGCCGCTCTGAAGAAGCAGCAGGCTATGGATGGCGCAAAGGTTCGTTACAGCGTCGAGGCTGCACAGGCTAAGCTGATCGCGGCCCGCACCGCAAGCGATGTGACCCGCCGTTGCCTGCAGCTGTTCGGTGGTTACGGCTACACCCGTGACTACCCCATCGAGCGCATGATGCGTGATGCCAAGATCACCGAGATCTACGAGGGCACCAGCGAAGTGCAGATGATGGTCATTTCCGGCGCGCTGCTGAAGTAAGGGAGGCAAGAGTTACAATGAAAGCAATTGTTTGTGTAAAGCAGGTTCCTGATACCTCCGGCAAGGTGTCCGTCAAGCCCGATGGCACTCTGGATCGTGCATCCATGGCAACCATCACCAACCCCGATGACCTGAACGCTCTGGAGGCCGCCCTGAAACTGAAGGACGCCACCGGCTGCGAGGTCGTTGTTGTCACCATGGGTCCCCCGCCGGCAGAGGGCATGCTGCGTGAGCTGCTGGCCCGCGGCGCTGATAAGGCTGTTCTGGTCTCCGGCCGTGAGTTCGGCGGTTCCGATACCTTTGCAACCAGCCAGATCCTGGCTGCTGCTGTCAACAAGATCGGCGTTGGCCCCGAGGACGTTGTGTTCTGCGGCCGTCAGGCAATCGATGGCGATACCGCACAGGTTGGCCCCCAGATCGCTGAAAAGCTGCATCTGCCGCAGGTCACCTATGTTGCCGACATCCAGAAGGACGGCAACACCCTGACCGTGAAGCGTATGCTGGAGGACGGCTACATGATGGTCAAGGTGCAGACTCCCTGCCTGCTGACCTGCATCAAGGAGCTGAACCAGCCCCGTTACATGAGCGTGAACGGCATCTTCACCTGCTACGACAAGCCGATGGAAGTGTTCGATTACAACGCTCTGAAGGACGATCCGCTGATCGAGGTCGATACCATCGGCCTGAAGGGCTCTCCCACCAACATCTTCAAGAGCTTTACGCCTCCTCAGAAGGGCGTCGGCATGATGCTGGAGGGCGACGGTAAGGAAACCTGCGAGAAGCTGGCCGGTATTCTGGCCGCTAAGCACATCATCTAAGAAGGGGGATAGAAAATCATGTCTAATTTCAATAGTGCTGATATCGCTGCTTTCAAGGATGTATGGGTGTTCTGCGAGCAGCGCGAGGGCAAGCTGATGCCCACCGATTTCGAGCTGATCTCCAAGGGCCGCGACCTGGCCAACGAGCTGGGCGTGAACCTGTGCGGTCTGCTGCTGGGCGGCGAGGGCATTGAGTCCGCCGCTAAGGAGCTGGGCGGCTACGGCGCCGACAAGGTCATTGTCTGCGAGAGCCCCCTGCTGGCCACCTACACCACCGACGGCTATGCCAAGGTCATCTGCGACGTGATCGAGGATCTGAAGCCCGAGGCGTTCCTGATCGGCGCCACCAACATCGGCCGTGACCTGGGTCCCCGCTGCGCAGCCCGTCTGCACACCGGCC
>OHCL01000234.1_pt1 | contig 19654 bp, 15 predicted proteins | sample 1577591 | NCBI WGS metagenome assembly OHCL01 (sample SAMEA3879549, study PRJEB24766) | human gut metagenome | biome: human-associated habitat; feature: feces | place: USA | collected 1985/1987
CGAGGTCGGCGACTTCTCGAGGTTCCGCTCCGGCAGGCAGGTGACGGCCTACTTCGGCCTCGCCCCGAAGCAGAGGTCGAGCGCGGACTCCGTGCGCCTCGGCGGGATCAGCGGGGCCGGCAACGCCCTCGTCAGGAGGCTGGCCGTCGAGGGGTCCTGGAGCTACGTCCAGGCGAGCCACCAACCGAAGCTGATGCCCAAGGGCAGCGGCGTCCCGCTCGAGGTGAGGATGCACGGGAGGAAGGGTTCCGAGCGCCTGCTCCGGCGCCGCGAGGAGATGCTCGCCAGGGGCATGCCCCAGGCGAAGGCGAACGCCGCCACCGCCGCCGAGCTCGTGAGGTGGCTGTGGGCCCTCGGCGCGATGTGCCGGGAGGCAACCGAATAGACATAGCCCCCGTCCCGGCGAGCCGGGCAGCCTTCGGGGATACCCCCGCTTTCGCTGGGCGCGCGGCAGCGGCCGCATGCGCGTAGTCAGACTTGGGGAGCCCCGCCGAAGGAGAGGATTGCGGGCCGCCGGAGCGGTATCCGCGGATATGAGACTGAGCCGAAGGCGTCGACGACATGCCGGGGGCGGACCGGGACGGGTTCAACGGCAGGCCCCGCCGACCGATTGCAAGCGGTCGGCGGGGCCATTGTGGCTCTTGACAGCGGATTGGGTCATATGAGCGAGTACAGGCCGAGCACTCGACGAGTACAGGGGGCAGTACTCGGACGAGCACTCAAAGCGGAAAGAGGCAACCAACAGGGGAAACGCCCGGCGTACCTCCGGACATACCTCCCGACGTACCTCCGGACACACTATCTACTATGGGACTATCAACTATGGGACTAGTTGATGATGCATTGGGTGCGCCCGCCTACGAAACGGGCGGGGGACTGTTCCACGCCCCGTGCCCGGTATGCGGAAAGCGGGCGGTGGCCCGACTCGACGCCAGCGGGGCCGCCTACACTACGGACGCCTGCGGGGAGCACGGTATCGAGTTGCCGCCCGGATACGAGGCGAGGAGAGGCGCGGAGGGCTATACACTCGAACGCTCGACGCCCCTAACGGACGGCCCAGCCACGGCAGAGGGAAATAGGCATGGAGAGGGCTAAAGCGGCTATCCATGCCGGATGGGTGCCCGATGCCCTCAGCCGTTCCCGGTGGAGCGCTGCACACACCCTCAAAGAGATCGAGGCGGCGGAGGCCGAGGCAACGGGAAAGCGCAAGCACCGCTAATCAGGAACCGCTTGATGTCCTGCGGAAATACCTACCTGAATCAACTAAAATATTCGAAGAGATGCTTGAGGAGCTGATTTGATGGAAAGCCAGGTTAAGCAGGAGAAGCTTGCAAAAGCCCGTATCGAGAAGGCCAAACCCGTCTTTATTGAGATGTTCGGCTATGAGCCTATGTTCTACGGGTACGTTTGCGAATATGCCGACCTTCTGGAAGAGTCCATCTCGTCCGGTGAGCCTAAGCTTATGGAGCATGACCCTAGCATCTTCCTTTAGCCCATCAATCGGCTAATCGGTCTAACCGCTTGCCTAGTTCAGCCCCGCTCCGGCGGGGCTTTTTCATGCCGGGGCGAACCCGCGAGGCGGGGCCGGGGGCGTGGCGTGTGCAGGGTTTCAGCGTTTCGCCGGGACATGCGGGGCGAGGCCGCCGAGGGCGCGGCGTCGGCGCAACATGGGGAGCGCCGGGACGAAACGGAGAGACGAGGAGGAGACATGGCGACGCGATTTATCGGGGGCATGAGCGCCGAGGGCCTGCCGGAGATAGCGGGCGCGGTGCCCGCTGCGGGGGGGTTGTCGTGGAGGTGGACACGGCGCTAGAGCCGGAGCGCGGCGATTTGGTGGCGTGCTCGACCGCCGACGATTGCCCCTCAGCGCCCCAGATTGCCCGTATTCGGCGCGTTGACGCCGAGGCGGGGACGTTGGAGGTGCAGCCGTTGGACACGGCCCTAGAGGCCGCCACGGTGGCCCGGGACGCCAAGCCGGAGGACGGGCTTACCGTTGACGGCGTGATAGTTGCCGCCTACGCCCCCGTCTACGTGAGGGGCCGGGGCGGGGAACATTGGCTCAGGGCCTAGCGCCCGAGGTGGCGGCCCCGTCGCCGGGGCGGTATCGGGGCGCGGACTCCGTAGACCAAAACCGCGCTCGTTCCAAACCGATACCGCGCCGAGGGCGGGGCCGTTCAATCTGAAGTTTCTGAAGCCCCCTAAAAAGGGATTCAATCGCAATTATCTAAAGCCCTAAAAAGGCGCTCAATTTGAACTATCTGAACAACTAAAAAGGGCCGTATCCCGGTATCAGGGGTGCGGCCCCGCTGCTTTAACGTCAACTATGTCAACAACTAAAAAAGGGCGGGGAGGGGCACACGGGCCGATCAGCCCCAACTTTCCCAAGCCCTAAAAAGGGGCCGGAGGAGACGCGGGCGGCGTCGGGGCGAAAAACGGTTTCACCGGAGTTTGGTCTACATTTGGTCTATTTCCGTGGTCTACGGAGCCGAAAAAGAGAAACAAGCCAAGCGCTCTAAGCTCTTGACCTGCTGTTTTGCGTGGAGCGGGCAACGGGACTCGAACCCGCGAGTGTCAGCTTGGGAAGCTGATGCCTTACCACTTGGCGATGCCCGCTTGTGTGTTGGCTAGTATAACGCGGTTGTCTTGTTCGATACAAGGGTGTCGATGCTTGTTTTAGCTGTGGAGAATCGTCTGAAAAACAGTCCAATTGTGGAGACAGGGACCTCTGGTGTCCTTATTTCACCATCTTTTACCTGCGGTTTTATTTGATTGTTCCATATGAACCCAATTTGTCGGAAATCGGGCAAGCTTTTGGTCAGCTTCCGGTACTTACCCGCATGAACCTCGGGGGTAGCCTCGTCCCAAGCGCCGCAGCCTCCCCGTGCGGCGCACGAGGGATAAGGAGCAGCCATGTCCAACGCACCCACGCACTCTGTCCACAGCGCAATCGCAACAGGCCCGCTGCTCCTACTCCTCTTCCTACTCATCAGTTGCTTGGCTCCGAGACCCGCACTTGCCATCGACGGGTACGATCAGCTCGGCTTTCGCACCATTAGCGACGATTGTGGGCCCTTCTTCATCGGTAAGTACGAGGCTCAAGACGCCTCAATCGCGTACTGTATGAACCAGGAACGTCCCGGTCCCACCAAGCCGGGCGGCCCATGGCTCAACTTTGATCAGGGCTGGGTATGGCTCGACGACGAGTTCGCGGCGATCGTTTGTCACGGATATCCTTCCGCAACGTCATTTGGCGGTTACAGCCTGTCGCCCGATCGCGCCCGTGCCGCCACTCAACTTGCCGTATGGATGCTTAACGGCACCACCCATGTCGACGGCACTTACTCCTATACAACAGCTCAAGGCAAAACAAAGAGCGGGCATTTTACCGCAGACAATGAGGTTGTGGCTGCCGCACGGTGGCTTCACGACAATGCAAAATCGGGAGGCATCAAAGCCGCTCCGCACCGCGCACGGCGCTATTTGGGACCCATATCGGGCGGCAGCAAACGTCAAGACATGCTCTACGTGCTGCCAGCAGTCTCTGTTTCTTTCCAAAAGAAGTCCGCGAACACCGTCATTACCAGCGGAAACGGCACCTATCAGTTTGACGGGGCAACATTCGATATCTTCGAGAGCGTGAGCGACGCGCGCGTGGGCACGCTCAAAATGGACGGCAACGGCCGAGCACAGGCAACACTTTTACCTAACACGGCATACTACCTGGTAGAGACAAAGGCACCGGCAGGCTATATCCCTCGACGCGACCGCATCCCCTTTACCACGGAAGGCAATGGTGGTCATGTCACAATCGATGAGCAGTCAGGCACCATCACGTTGCGCATCGTAAAGACCGACGCCGCAACGGGCGCTGGAGCCCAAGCGGGGACCTCGCTTGCCGGTGCCGAGTTTACCTGCGTCTCTCAATCCACCCTCGGATGGACGCAAACCCTCACGACCGACGAAAACGGTCGAGCGGCCCTTGATAACGTTCCCCTGGGAAACTTCACCATCTATGAGTCGAAGGCCCCCGAGGGCTACCTGCTGCCCAGCGACAGCTGGACCTACACCGTTGGAGCCGACCAGCTGGGCGACTCGGGCGTCGTCGAGCTCGAATCTCGCGTTTCCGATATTCCGATTGCATTTGACCTTGAGATTTCCAAATTCAAAGATCATGGCAACAGCGATCAGTCTGGCTTGGAGCAGCCCGCGGAAGGCGTTGTCTTTGAAGTCATCAGCAATAGCTCACAACAGGTTGTTGGAACGTTAACCACAAATATCTATGGTTTTGCCTCCACCAAAGACCAGCCCGGAGCATGGTTCGGCGCGGGCAAGCGGCCCGACGGCGCCCACGGAGCCATCCCCTACGACCGTGCCGGCTATACACTTCGGGAGGTCCCAGAATCCGTCCCCGAAGGCTTTAAACAGGCAGGAGAATGGACCGTCTCGGCTGAACAGATTGCCGACGGTGCCGAGCTTCAGTACATCGTGGACAACCATGCCCTATCGACACATCTCCAGATTGCTAAGCGCGACGCCCAAACCGGTGCCGCGGTTCCCCTTGCAGGCTTTAGCTTCCAGTTGCTCGGCAGCAACCACGAGCCCATCTCGCAAACGTGCTGGTATCCGTCCCACAATGTCCTGAACACCTTTACGACCGACGCAACTGGTACCGTCACGCTGCCCGAGTCTCTTAACCCGGGCACCTACTACGTGCGAGAAGTCTCGGCAAAGAAACCTTATCTTGTCGGAGAGGATCTCGAGATAACAATCCCCGCCGACAGGTATCTAACGCCCGTTGCGATTGCCTCATACTTCGACGATGCGGCAACCGGTAGCATCGAAATCGTAAAGTCCGACGCTACCGACGGGCGCAAACTCATGGGGGCTGTATTTGATATCCGAGCCGCAGGCGATATTATTCGCCCCGACGGCAGTATCGTTGCCCTGGACGGCGAAACCGTCGCCACCGTAACGACTGACGAGCAGGGGTCCGCCCGTGCGAGCCATCTTTCGCTGGGATGTGGAACCGCATGCTACGAAGTCGTTGAGACCCAAGCGCCCGAAGGATATCTCCTAGACCAAAGTCCCCATACGGTCGAGCTGTCATATGCCGACCAGACAACGTCCGTCATCGAAGCCCATCTCGGAGTATCCGACGATTTCACCAAGATCGATATCTCAAAAGTCGACCTAACCGGAAAACAAGAGGTGGAGGGCGCTCAGCTCACCCTATATGGACAAGACGAAACCGAAATAGACTCCTGGACCTCATCCGATAAACCGCACCGTATCGAACATCTTGCGCCCGGCACCTACACGTTGCGCGAAATGATGTCCCCGCGAACCTACGACCTTGCCGAGGAGATAACGTTTGAAGTGAAGGCTACGGGAGAAGTCCAATCTTTCGCAATGAAGGACGCACCGATCGAGATCAAGGGACAGGTCGACAAGCGTCAAGAAATTGCCCAGCCCACCGGGGATGGCCTCTTGGCTAACGGCGATGGCAAAAACCGCGCCGCGACACAAGCCGATGCGGAAGGGTTTTTCTCCTACACCGTCGATGCGCGAAACGAGTCGACCACCTGGGTTGATGAGTTCACGATTACCGATGATCTTGAGTGCGCCAAGGACGGTACGGCAAGACTCGTCTCAATCGAAACCCCTATTGCCATCGGCGACCTCAACGGTCTGTGCAACGTGTGGTACCGCACAACGCCACTGGGCTCGTCAGGCATCGACGAACAGGCAAACGCAACACTTGACGATGGACATGAAAACCCCTGGCTTGAGTCCGACGAAGTTAAAGAGAGCTTGGGCGGGGACCGTCGTCTCGTTGATTACGAAGGCTGGCAACTCTGGAAAACCGATGTCCCGACCACAAAATCAATCACGCTTGAGGTAAATGAGCTCGACCTTCCCGTCGATACCATCGTAACGGGCATTCGCCTTGAGTACGGTGCGGTGGACGCCGACTTTGCAACCAGGTGCGACGAAGATTCTTGGAAGCGCGAAGACCTTAAAAACGAACATGACGATCTCGATGACGCCAAGGCAACCCTCGGTACAGACGCCCGGAGTGCAGTAGTCCATATGCAGGCAACTTCTTCCCATACGCCCCAGGCACCAGTTGCCAACAGCGCCCGTGTCGACCTCTGTCGCAACGGCGGCGGCGACAAACTTGAGTCACATGACGAGGATCGTGTCGTTCAGCGCTGCACCCTACCGCAGGACCTACCGGCAACAGGATCAGTTCCCATCGCCGCCTGCATCACCGCGCTCCTGACCTCGGGTGCGGCAGCCCTATGGTTCGCTCGCCTTAGGTCGATCCCAAAGAAGCGCTAACGCGATAAAAAGCGGGCGAGTCAGTCTCCCGCCTCGCCCGCTTTCAATCATTTAAATCGCCACATCTACTCGGCAGATGAAGATCCGCTGTCGACGAGCGCCTGCTCGGACTCGGGGATTCCATCGGCACCCGTACTTTGCTCTTGCTCCACCTCTTCGCTGATTGCGGATGCGGGGGTCGACCCCTTTACACCCACGATATAGGCAGCCCCAAATCCCAAAGCGACGGCAATAAGGGTCAGAATCAAATAAACAGGCCAATGACGTTTAATGAACGAAAACACGTTGACTCCTTAGAGCTCCGCCTACGAACGGCGGATAACCTCGGTCACGACCTCGGATACCGTGGCAATGTTCGTCGGGTTAACGTTGTGGGGCAGGTCGTCCTCGGTGCGAGCACAAGCCAGGCGCGTGCCGTCCACACCGGCGATGGTGAGGGCACGACGGCTCGCCTCGAGTGCGGCATAGGCATCGGTCTTGGCATAGGGCATCTCGAGCGCACCACAATCGACATGGAACGACTTGCAGACCTTGCTGACCAGATTCATGATGCGGCGGTCGCCCTTAAGCAGCTGCTGCTCGCCCTCGACCGTCACTACCGAAAGCCTACCGGCGCCGACGGATTCAAGATTGATGAAGAATACGCCGCGGAGCTTATCGCGATGCGAGGCCAAGAACGCCTTCATGCCGGCGCCATCACAATCCGAGGCACCCGTCGCCACAAACCAGATATCGTGACCAAGCAGTTCGTCATCGCCCATAGAAGCGACAGCCGAGAGCATGTCCTCGTCAGATGCACCATCGGAAGACGTGGCGCCGCCCTTCCAGCCGTCGTTATCGTCCTCGAAGTTATCCCACGAGCCGATACCGCGGCCAGACTTCTTAGCATCGTAATCGTCTTCGACACCCAGCCAGTCACTCATGCTGTCCTGATCGTTTTTCTTTTTACGACCAAACAGACCGCCCAGACCGCGCTTGCGAGACTTGGGTGCCGCCGGGGCGGGAGCCGAAATGGTCTCGATCGGCTGCGCGCCCGACGCAACGGGCATAGGAGGCGCAACGGGTGCCGATGTGGGTTCGGGACCCTGGTCAGTAGCAAAGGGGTCGTTGACCTGGGCAGAGGGATCGGGAAGGTCGAACAGCGACGTGCGAGACGCAACGTTTGCCTGCTTCATAGACGGCAGCGACGGATCGGGGACCGAAGCCAGCGGAGACGAGGAAGGTGCAGGCGACGGTGCCGACGCCGGATCGGGAACATTCATCTGCGGACGCGGCGATGCCTGGGAGGAAATCTGGGCCATAAGGGAATCGACTGTTTCGTCCTGGGTGGGAGCAACATCGGCAACCGTGGCACCGGAACCGCTCGGGGTCGGCATGGTGAAAATCTGCGTGGAGTAAGGCCTCGACTCATCCGTCTCGGGAGTCTCGGAAACCGCAGACACTTCCTCCTGCTCGACCTCGGTCGAATCATCTTGCTCGGCTGCCGCGTACTGCTCTTCGTCAGAGTTGGCCTCGACGGGCTCGTCCTCGGCAGCATCCTGAATTTCGGCAGCATCAATGGGCTCGTCATCGTCCACCGCGTCGCCCTGCTCATCGGACACAGGAAGGGGCTCGGCAATCGCGGTGCCCTGCTTTTCAAACGTTATCGTGGAATCGAACTGCGCGGCATCAAACGACATGGTGCTATCGACGTGCTGCTGAGCCTCGAAAGACGTTGTCGCCTCAACAACATCCGCGGACGTCGGTTGCTGGGACTCAAAGGACGTTGTAGCTTCGGCGGCGTCGACGGGCACGGACTGCATAGCCTCGTTCTGCTCAAACTCTTGCGCCGCGCGCTCACGTGCCGCCTCGGCTGCCTGCTGCTGAGCGATAGCCTCCTGCTCGGCAGCCTCGCGTGCGGCAGCGCGCTTCTCCTCGAAATCGTCGACAAATTTCCTGCCCTTTGCAAGCGCACCCTTAAAGAAGCTGGAAGCGCTGGCGCCAATCGAAGAGAACGCGGATGCAATATCGGCATGGGGCGTTGCCGCGGGAATCTCGGCAGAGAAATCAGTATCGCTCTCGTAAGACACGCGCCTCGGCTGTTCAACGTAATCGTCGTCAGACTCGTCCGCAACGTCTTGCGCCGGCGTGGCGGGAGCCAAAATGTCCAGTCCTGCCGCGGGATCGATCGCGGACACCGCCTCGGGCTCGGCAACGGCAGCGGTAACCGCGGCAGACTCATCATCCGCAGTGACAACGGGCGCAGGCTCGGGCTCAAACGTCGGCTCCTCGCCCTCCTCGTAATCGAGCGTGCAGGACTCGGGAAGCATTCCGAGCGCACGGATGGCATCCGAACCAAAGCGGATGTTGCCGGCGGCATTGCGATAGAGCTTGGGCTCGGGCTCGGCCGCGACAGGCTCCTCCACCGGCTCGGCAGCGGAGACCTCGTCATTGAACTCTTCAGCCTGGACAGCCTGATTCTGATCCTCGGGCACGATGGCGCCAATCAGCGTCTCGTCGGCAGACGCACCCTCAAAGCCCTCGATCTGCTCGTCGAAAGCCTCGCCCTGTTCGGGCTCAGTCTGAGTGTCGGGAGCAATCGGCTGACCGAACTCGTCCTCGGCGTAGGTAGGCTCTTCGTACTCGATGGTGTTGCCGTAGTCGTTTTGCTGCTGGGCCGCGGCATACTCCGCCGCTGCACGCGCCATTTCCTCGGCACGACGCTTTTGCTCCCCAAAATAGGTATCGAACGGAACATCGTCGGGAAACTCGTTTTCGCCCTGGAAGGGAGCAACGTTGTCCATAACGCCGAGCATAGCGGCGACAGAAGACTTGTTGCACACCGCGCCGGACGTATAGGGAAGAATATGGCGGTTAGAGATGATGTTTGCCGCGTTGGCAAGCGCAACGAGGGAAGCGAGGATCGCGACAATCCACAGCAGAACCTTGAGCGCGCCGGGGAGCGGCAGGATACGCAGGATGGCAACGGCAGCGGGGGCAACCGTGGCAACGGGCAACAGCTTGGCGATGAGCGCACGATACGAGGCATAAGGCTCGCGGGCGAGCAGCTCAGCACGGGGAGAGTCGTAGTGTGCGACAACGACCACCGGGCGGTTGCGCGGAGATGCGAGCGGGCCCGAGGCCTTGTGGTAGGCGATGACATTTTGGCTCACGCCCGTCTTGCCCAGGCGCGAAACCACGGGGCGGCCCGTGCGCTCGAGCACGTAAAGAACGGCACCGACAATGGCCAGCAAGGTGCCGACCAAGCCGATACCGCCGCCGATACCCATCAGCAGGGCGCCGGCAAACGCAAGAATACCGGTAACGGCAAATGCCAATCTACTGGGCGCCGGGGCATTGAACTCCTGAACCTCGGGATCAAAGCCGTGGTTGCGGAAGATCTGAGCGATATCCTCGGCAGCCAAGCGCTCTTCTTCGCTGCATGCCGGCGTAATGCCGGTGTTCTGCAGCAGGTGGTTAATATAGTTCTGGGTGTTCGCCATGTGCGCTCCACATCCATAATCCGACAAATAGGCCCAATGCATGCACATTAGAACCGTATATAGTCGAAAGTATACCCCGAGCGAGCGCAAACGACCGAATTCGGGCCATCTTAACGCCCCGAGCGGACAAGGATATAGCCTAATCTCCATATCGGACTAAAATCATGGCAGCAAACCACCTTCTCATGCGAGGACTCTATGACGGCAAGCGACGCGACCGCGACAATTAAAAAGGGAAGTTCGGAGCCCGGTTTCGATAAAACGGCTCAGCGCATCCTCAATCTTTTCTTTGTGCTCAACAGCTCCCCCGAACCGTTGACGACCGAGCAGATCGTCTTGGATTCCGACCTGGGATATGGCTCGGGCAATATCGACTCGGATAAGCGCAAGTTTCGGCGCGATCGTGACAAACTGCTCGAGCGTGGCATCTTAATCAAGGAGGTTCGCCCCGCCGGTGCGCAGGAGACCGAGGAAAGTTCGTGGACAATCGACCGCGAGCACACGTTTGCAGCAGGCGGCCTCATCACCGCAGACGACGCCGACATCCTACTCAACGCCATCGACCAGACGCTAGCGGCCGGCTCTTCCACCTTTGCCGCGCCGCTTGCCGATATTCGCTCCAAAATTGCCTACCTCACCGGCAGGACGACGGTGGACGAAGCACCGATCCGCCGCTCTCCCACCGTCGATGCGGTATGGAGCGCCTTTGCCGAGCGATGCGCGCTGCGATTTTTATATCAGAACGGACGCGGCGAGCAGAAAGAACGTACCGTCTGCGTCTACGGCATGTTCGAGCGCGAGGGCGTGGCGTACTTCTGCGGCCTCGACAATGCCACCGACGACATCAGGACATTCCGCTGCGACCGTATCGTTCGCGCTTGGCGTCCTTCGAAGGCCTACGCCATCCCTGCAGACTTCAATCTCAACGACTATCTGTTCTTTGAATTCGATTTTGCCGACCGACCGCCCGTTGCAGCCACGTTCTCGTTCGCCCCTCAGACGCAGATCGATATGATCAACGGCCTCACGCGCGGGCGAGGTGAGCTCGCACACACCGATGCGGGATGGACCTGGACCGTTGACGTGCGTGACCTTGAAGCCGCCGCCTCATTTTGCATGGCCCACGCCGTGGACGGCATGAGGCCCGTGGCCCCCAAATCGCTCAAGCAGGCGTGGAACCGCCTCATTGAAAGGACGGTGCACGAGCATGCCCGTGCGTAAACTCACCAGCGAGCAGAGACTCTCGCGCGCCATCGACATCATGGAGGCCCTCTACGCCGCCGGCGAGAGCGGCATGACACGAGCCGAGATTTGCAGCCGCTTTGACATCACAGGGGTGTCGCTCGACGAGATTCTCGAGATCGTCTCGACGCTCGCGAACCGAGAATCGGGCGCGCGCATCATCTGCGAATGCCGCGGCGAGCGTGTGGTCCTCACCGGCGACGCCGGGCGTGTTCTACCGTTGCGCCTGAGTGCCGCCGAGGGCGCTGTGCTCAACCACGAACTTGAATCGTTGGGGATCGAGCCGCATACGGCAGCCCGGATTCGGCATGCTCTTCTACCCGAAGAGCTCGGCTATAACCAGAGCGTCTTTGACACCGTCAACCACGGGTCGCACTGGCAGCAGCTGAGCTGCGCCATTCAGGACGGCGTTCGCTGCCGCATCTCGTATCGCTCGATGGACGATGCACGGCCACGCGAGCGTCTGGTCGACCCCTTGCGCATTACGGCAAACGGCGACCAAACATACCTGATTGCCTGGGACATCGCAGTCGATGAGCAGCGCACCTATCGCATGGATAAAATCGAGGGACTCACCTTGACGGAAGACTCCGTCGTGTCTCACGCACCGGACGTCGCATCCCTCCACGATTCCCTTGCCCGGACGCAGCATAGCGCAAAGCTCCTGATGCCATTCGATATGGCGGAGCATCTGGACTGGGCCGGCATCACCCTAATCGAGCGCAGCGGGACAGACACGGCAACGGTAACCGTGCATTACGGCTCCGAGCGTTGGCTACTGAGCCAGGTAATCGCAGCGGGCGGAGCCATCCGCATCTTGGATGACCCCGCCCTGTCAAAGCGTCTGTGCGATATGGCAAAAACCCTCGTCTGTCCGCTTTAGCGCCGCCGCTCGTGGCGTGCGCGCCACAGTTGCAGATAGTGCCCGATCTGCGCCGATTCGATGCGCTGGTAGGAGCTCGTGGGCAGCGACGTTAAGAACTTCTTTCCGTAGCCCTTCGTCACCAGGCGCGGGTCGGCCAGAATCAGCACGCCGCAATCGGTCGACGAGCGGATAAGGCGGCCGGCCGCCTGCTTGACCTCGAGCACCGCCTCGGGCAGCGAATAGCGCGCCCAAGCGCGGTCTTCGCGCAGGTTGCGCTCGCACGAGAGCGGGTCCGCGGGGCTCGAGAACGGCAGCTTGGGAATGATGACGCAGCGCAGCGTCTCGCCGCTGGCGTCGAATCCCTCCCAGAAGGCCTTAAGCGCAAAAAGCGACGAGGTCGGCTCGTTGATAAACCGGTCGCGCAGGCGACGGGGAGATGAGTTGCGCTGCTGACAGTTGAGTTCCAGACCCGCACGGGCCATCTTGGGCTCAACGCGGGTGTACAGGTCTTCCATGTCGCGCCGATTGGTGAACAGTGTGAGCACCGATCCGCCCATGGCAAGATGGGCGTCGACCAGCACGCGCTCGAGCGCCGTAAGATAGCTCTCGCGATCGCGCGGATCGGGGATATCGCCCGCAACGACTACAGCCATGTTCGAATCGAAGTCGTAGCTCGAGTCCAAGTGCAGCGATGAAGATGTTGAAGCACCGATGCGATCGAGGCCGACCGCGTGGTTAAAGTGTTCAAAGCTTTTGGACACCGTCATGGTCGCCGAGGCAAAGATAGCCGTGTGAACCTCGGGCAGCCACTCGGTTGCCAAGGCCTCGCCAATGTCGATGCGCTCTGCGGTCATTGACTCTCCGCCGGCACGCAACCTGCGATTGACCTGCAGCGAATACACGTAGTGTTCATCGGTGCCATCAATGATGAGTTTGAGGTTCTCGGCCAGCTCGTGCAGGCGGCGCGAGATATCACCCAGGTCGACAACAACCTCGGGCTTGTCGGCGGCGACGGCTTGCACCAGCGCGTCGACGCTCTTGTCAGCCTGTTCCAATGCGTCGATGGCAGCGTAGGCCGACTGTAAGAAATCATGCCAGTCGTCAGATTCGCGCAGCTCGGGGCCAATCCATAGATTGGCATTGTCATAACCCCCACGGGCACGGCGACCGAGCTCGTGAACGCCATCGAACACGTCGGCGATTGCCATGCTCGCGCGCGCAACCGTCGACGTTGCCTTGGCAGTAAGGCCCAGATAGAGCGTAGAGCCCTCGGAGGTTGCCAAATCACGGGAAACCTGGCTTAGCGCGCCGGTGCTCGAGCCACCCAGGCGCTCAAACAGAACGCGTGATTCGTCCGCCGACACCACGCGCGCCCACTGACGGCGCGCCTCGCGCTCGATAGAATGGGCCTCGTCGATTACCCAATGACGAATCGGAGGCAAAATCCTGCCCTCGGCCGCGACATTGCGGAACAGCAGGGAATGGTTGGTGACCACCACATCGGCATGCGCCGCACGGCGACGAGCGCCGTGGACCAAACATTTATCAGGGAAAAACGGGCAGAGGCGACGAGCACACTCGCGCGAGGCCGTCGTAAAGTCGGGGCGGTTGACGCTGCGCCACCGAATGCCAAGTGAGTCGAGGTCGCCATCGGCTGATTGGCAGACGTACGCCATAATGACCGCGACCGCCGTGAGCGTGTCCGCCGGATCGCGCTTGGTGGTAATCTCGACCTGGCCGCGACTCATGCGCTCAAGCTTGCGCAGGCACGGATAGTGGTCATAGCCCTTGAGGGCGCAAAATGACAGGCCGCCGTCCAGTTGCTCGGCAAGTTTTGGCAGCTCATGGTACATGAGTTGGTCGGCGAGATTATTCGATTTGGTTGCAATGCCAACGGTAATGTTGTTACGGCGTGCAGCCTCGGCAAAAGGCACCAGATAGGCCATCGACTTACCGACGCCCGTACCCGCCTCGATTACACGGTGCGTACCCGTGACGAGCGCATCGCGGACCTCGAGTGCCATCGCAATCTGCTCATCGCGCGGCTCGTACGTGGGATACATGCGATTGACCAGGCCGCCCGGGGCATAATCCGCCTCGATTTCTTCGCGACTCGGCATCTTGAGCACCGGCAGCTCATCGGCATCCACGCGATCGTCGGCACGGTCGGCCTTAAGAACGTCGGCGCGCGCAGCGCTGAGCGAGAAGATGGAGCCCGGGTTCTGCCCCGCCAAAAACGAGAAGATGGGGCGATAGGACCAAGGCACATCGGGGTGCATATCGGCCAGGCGCGTCATAAGGCCCTGAGGCAGGTCGGTGAGCGCCACGAGCAGCACGCGCCATACCCCACACAGGGCGTCGACATCGGCATTCGCACGGTGCGACACCGAGTCGCAGCCGAACAGGTCGGCCATAAAGGACAACTTGTGCGACGCCAGGCGCGGCAGTGCGATGCGAGACAGCGCCAATGAATCGATCCAAATATCGCTGACGTTAACTCCGCCCTTGACCGACTCGATAAACGAACGGTCAAAGGTGGCGTTATGTGCGATGACCGGGCAGCCGCCTACAAAGTCGGTAAGGGCCGCGACGGCATCGACAGCCGACGGGGCATCGGCCACGTCGGCGTTCGTGATACTCGTGAGCTCGGTAATCTCGGCGGGAATCAACTGCTTGGGATGCACAAAGGTATCGAAGCGGTCAACGACCTCGCGGCCCGAAAGGCGGGCCGCGGAAATCTCAATCAGCTCATTGTCTTGCACCGAAAGACCCGTGGTCTCGGTGTCGAGGACGATGACATCCTCCTCGATAAGCCCGAACGACTGCGTCTTGGCACGCTCGGCAAGCGTGGCATAGGAATCGATGACAAACTGCGGCGTTCCAGGAGATACGGCGTCCTTGATTAGCATGCAATGCCCGCTCGGCGAAGGCCCATGCGAATCAGGCTGTCACAGACCTGCGGGAACGTCATATCGTCCGTATGGCGAATCTCATCCGGATACAGCGACGTATCGGTCATACCCGGAATCGTATTGGTCTCGAGGATAACGGGGCCGTCCTCACTCACGATAAAGTCGCTGCGCGAGATGCCCAGGCAACCGAGGGCCTTGTGGGCAGCACAGGCAAGTTCCTGGGCGCGAGCGTAGTTCTCGGGCGAAATCTGAGCCGGAATGCGATGGATATCCGTGGGGTCGACGTACTTAACGTCCAGATCGTAGAACTCACAGTCCTCGGGCTTGCGAATCTCGACGATCGGCAGGGCGCGCACGTCATCTTCGCCGTATACGCCGACGGTGATCTCGGTACCCTCGATGCACTTCTCGACCAGCACCTTGTCGCCGTACTCAAAGGCCTTGGCGATGGCGGCGGGCAGCTCGGAAGGCTCGTGAACCAGGGAGATACCATAGCTCGAACCATTGACGGCGGGCTTCACAAAGCAGCGCTCGCCACAAACCTCGACGATGCGATCGATATCGACTTCGTCTCCCGTCTCGAGCGCCAGACCGGGGGCAATGGGAATGCCCGCCTTGGCGTACAGGAGCTTCGAGACCTCCTTATCGGCACCACAGGCGCTCGCGAGCACGCCCGAGGCCGTGTAGGGGATACCCAAGGTCTCCATAGCGCCCTGCATGGCACCGTCCTCGCCGCCAGCTCCGTGCATAGCGATAAACGCCACGTCAAAGCCGCCGGTTGCCATGGTCACCATAAAGTTATCGGCAGCCGTGTCCAGCAGTTCAACCGAGGTGTAGCCGGCCTCCTTCAGGGCCACCACAACGTTCTTTCCCGAATTGAGCGAAATCTCGCGCTCAGCGGAATGACCGCCCGCCAAGACCGCTACGTGCATGTTCTCTAGGCTTTTACCCGGCATGGGCAGACTCCTCCTCTATAATTTCTGCAGCTGATACCATATTGTAGCGATACCCTCTACGTTTCCCCAAAATCGAAAGGCTTCCATGAATCCCAGGACTAAATCTCAGGACATTCGCGACTTGAGCCAAAACGATATCCGCGAGCTTGTTGCCGAACTTGGCCAGCCCGCTTTCCGCGCGAAGCAGCTCATTGAATGGGTCTTTGAAAAGAACGTTTGTTCGTTTGATGATATGACCAACCTGCCCAAGGCTTTCCGCGAGCAGCTTAAAGAGGCCTTTGCCTTCGATACGCCGACAGAGCTCACCAAACAGGTTTCCAAGGACGGCTCTCGCAAGTATCTTCTCGAGTATCACGACGGCATTTCTGTCGAGACGGTTGGTATGCCGCGCCGCAACAAGCTGTCCGTCTGCGTTTCCACCCAGGCCGGCTGTGGCATGGGCTGCGCCTTTTGCGCCACCGGCCTCAACGGCCTTAAACGCTCGCTGACCGCACAGGAAATCGTCGACCAGGTGCTCCATGTTTCTAACGATTTTGGCGAGCGCGCGACGAGCGTCGTCTTTATGGGCCAGGGCGAGCCCTTCGCCAACTATGATGAGGTGCTTAAGGCCCTTCGCATTCTTAACGATCCCGACGGTATCGGTATTGGTGCACGCCACCTTACCGTGTCCACCAGCGGCGTTATTCCCGGCATTCGCAAGTTCGCCGACATTCCCGAACAGTTTACGCTCGCCGTCTCGCTGCACTCCGCTATCCAGTCTACGCGCAACAAGCTTATGCCCGGCGTTAAGAAATACACGTTACTGCGCCTTCACGAGGCCCTGCAGCTTTACACCGAGAAGACCGGACGCCGCCCGACCTACGAATACGCAATGATTGAAGGCGTCAACGATACTAATCCTGAGATGCAGGCACTTTGCGACTTCTGCGAGGGAACGCTGTGCCACGTCAATCTGATTCAGCTCAACGACATTGAGGGCAGCCCGCTCAAGCCGTCGCCGATTCATAAGGTTGAGGATCTTCAGCGTCGTCTTGAGTCCCGTGGCATCGAGACCACGATTCGTAACTCCCGTGGTAACGATATTGACGCCGCTTGCGGACAGCTGAAGCAGCGCTTCAAAGTTCAGAAGAACGCATAGGGGAGTCGCATCCCAAAACGTTTCATGTGAAACATCGAACGACCCCGGTTACAGAATATGCAACCGGGGTCGTTTCATTTATTGACCTTAATTTTGAATCAGCTGCTACCTGTCCCATTTTTACGGCCAAAATAAGGGGTCCTTGTCTCATGAATCAGACAAGGACCCCTCAAAATATGCTGAGTAATTGTTAGGTACCTAATAGCCTACATTTTCCCATTGGTTGCTGACCCAACCTTGATTAATCTTGGGATTCTTCGTTACCTGAGCAGTACGCATGGCAACATCTTCTGTCATAACATCCATTTTCTTTTTGGAAGTATCGACGATATCTTGCGCGCTACGAAGCAAACGACCTCGAAGTTCATCGTCTGTCGCGATCCTATAGCCAGCAAAGGCACCAGCCGCGACAGTCGTCACCAATGCAATCGCTGTTAAAATCTTATTCCTCATCTTGGCCTCCTTGATCAAACTGAATCATTTCGCCAAGAATACGAGAGAGCTCTTCCTCGTCTTTAAACTCAATCTCAATCTTATTCTTTCCACGCGAGCTCTTCACACGCACGTTGGTATTAAAAACCTGACGAAGCACGCGGGCAGCCTTTTTAAAAGACTGAGGCGTTGCAGGCCTCGGCGTCTTAGGTGTCTCTCCGGCAGAAAACAACGGAGCAAGATTTTCTGTCGCTCTTACGGAAAGGCCCTCTGTAACAACTTTCTCTGCAAGTCGAATACGCGCGTCCTCATAGGGAACTGCAAGAATCGCACGTGCATGACCAGCAGTAAGTTTGCCCTCAAAAATCATCTGCTGAACTACTTCGGGGAGATCGAGAAGACGCAGCGAGTTTGTAATTGCAGAGCGTGACTTGCTTACTGCCTTCGACAATGCCTCCTGGGTCATCCCGCTGGCATCAATGAGTTGGCGATAGCCCTTAGCCTCTTCGACGGGATTCAGATCAGAACGCTGAAGGTTTTCGATAAGAGCAAGAGCCAGCATCTCTTCATCATTTACCTCTTTAATGATGACTGGCAATTCTTCAAGGCCAGCAAGCTTTGACGCCTGGTAACGACGCTCACCAGCGATGATCTCATAGCCGTTTCCATGCTTGCGAACCAAAAGCGGCTGCAAAACGCCATGTTCTTGGATTGACTCGCTCAACTCGCGAAGTTCAGTTTCGTTAAAGTGAATTCGCGGCTGATTAGGGTTGGGAACGATATCCTCAATAGGTAGTTTTGTTTCAGATGCGGCATTTGAAGCCGATGCAGCCGAACCGCCGGTCTCATACTCGGCCTCTGAGACCAAAGCATTGAGTCCACGTCCCAATCCGCCACGTTTCTTTACACTAGGCACGCTTGATCACCTCTTTTGCAAGGTTCATATATGCTTTTGCACCCTTATTTTGAGGTGCATAGGTAATTACCGGTTCTCCAAAAGACGGAGCTTCGGAGATTTTAACCGTACGGGGGATTAGCGTCTTAAACGCCTTATCACCAAAGTACGATTGAACCTCCTCAACAACCTGATTCGATAGTGATGTACGCGAGTCATACATGGTCATAAGCACACCATAGGTGTCTAAGCCCTTGTTCAGCCGTGATTTGACCATCTTCATTGACTCAAGCAGCTTCGTAACGCCCTCGAGTGCGTAATATTCGCACTGGATCGGAATCAAAACGCTGTCTGCTGCGGTCAAAGCGTTGATAGTAAGCAGGCCGAGCGAAGGAGGACAGTCAATGAAAATAAAGTCAAACTCGTCCTGAATCGGCTCAAGCAAATCTTTGAGGCGGGTTTCACGAGCAATTGCGCTTACGAGCTCAATTTCCGCGCCTGCAAGTTGAATTGTAGCCGGAATAACGAATACCTTTTTACAATTTGTATCAAGAACAAGCGATTCTGCCGGCACATCATTCAACAATGCATCATAGATGCAGTGATCAAGGTCTTCTTTTTCAATTCCGAATCCACTGGTGCTGTTTCCCTGCGGATCAAAATCGACAATCAGTGTCTTACGACCCTGCTCACCCAGTGCTGCTGCAAGGTTTACAGCCGTCGTTGACTTACCGACGCCGCCTTTTTGATTGATGATTGCAATGATACGCGTGTCTTTTGCGCTCTTAGAACGCTTAACGTCGCGAAATCCCACGGTCCCTCCTGGTGTGTATTAAAGCTGTCAAACGGAGGATGTTTCACGTGAAACATTCCCAACTTTATTTATACTTTTCCCGTAATCATTACCCAAGCAAGCTAAAACTTTAATAACCTTGTGCGCTTCTCTCGCAAAAAGTGATTCTATATGCAAAAAATCCTTTATAAACATAAATTCATAAGCTAAATTATGGACATATATTACTAACACTTTTTTAGCGTCCAATTCCAAAGTAATTCCTAGCTTATGCATAAAATTTATCCATTCTTCCCAAGTTCGCCCAAAACAGACTTTACCATTCAAGCAAAACTGCCAATGATACATAAATGCTTCTGGTTTTTCGCCGTCTATAGTTGTACTTTCTATGTCAAACGTTGCCGGACGCGCTATATATGTAAGTCCGTTTCGCCCTTTTTTCCGTACTGTAGTACAATATAAAGCTGTAGCGTCATATGGGTATGACGCTACAGAATACACTGTTTCTTTAGTTTCAATCCTTTCTTTTCCATTTTTAGTCTGCTCTACAGATATTACCATAAAGCCCTCCCCTTTACATAAACATGTGTAGCGCTA
>OHCL01000237.1_pt1 | contig 19516 bp, 12 predicted proteins | sample 1577591 | NCBI WGS metagenome assembly OHCL01 (sample SAMEA3879549, study PRJEB24766) | human gut metagenome | biome: human-associated habitat; feature: feces | place: USA | collected 1985/1987
GAATTTTCACGATCATTGTTGCAAAAAATCGATGTTCCCGGCGGGAATCGAACCCACAACTAGTGCTTAGGAGTTCAAGTCACTACAGAAAATCTATGTTTTTCTTGGTCAACATAAGTCAAGCAACAACTTGATTTTACTGACTTTCCTGCGAATTCATATTTATGGCTACCATTCTCACTGAATATGCGGTAATGATAACACTGTTTTCTTATTAGATTATCTATATTATAGCGTGTAGAGCAAGGGATGTCGATGTTTTTTGACCAAATTATTTTGGCAACCTATTAAATGTAGGGACAGCAAAAACCACGGCTGCTCTGTACGGGGCAGCCGCCGTTTTCCCTATACCATACGCTGCTTTTCAGTACCGCAAGGATGGGTGTCCTGTTATCGTCGTATTCTGATTTCTTTCAGGGCATTTCCGGCTTCCTCACCAGCTTGACGGTGAACGCCTGTTCCGTGGCCCCCTCCGGCAGCAGCTTTGCCATGACCACCAGCCGCTGATTGCCGCTGTTGGCCTTGTCATACTTCCGGCAGCAGGTGGAGAGGGGCAGGACGGAATCTTCCTCGGAGAAGGTCACACCGTCAATATCCAGCCAGTTTTTCCGCGCAACCGTCTCAAAGAAGCTGGTGAGCTCATCTCCCGTGGGGTTAGGCGCAATATAGTCAAAACCAATATCCGTGATGAACAGCGCGGTGATCTGGAAAATCATGTCCTCGCCATCCACAGAGAGATAGATATACGGATGCTCCTTTACAAAGTCTGCGTCCATATAACGGTAGAGCTTGGTGAACCGCACACCGTCCGGGTCGCAGTTGCTGGCGGAGTGGCCGAAAATGGTGGTGTTTTTGTCCAGCTTATCCCTGCCGCCGATTTCGTTTTCACAATGGGCATAATAGCAGCCCCACATGGCGTACTCACCGTTTTCATCCAGCTTTAGGTAATAGCCGTTGTCCTCCGCCTGCATCACAGGGTCGTCCACCTCCGCACCGGGGATATACAGCCACGCCACGGTGTCGGGATTCTTCGCTCTGGCTTCCGCCAACTCTGTCTGCCTGTCCACCGAGGGGATAACTTCGCCCGCGAGAGGCGCTGATGGCTGAGGCGCAGATGTGCCGGGAATGTCGATAGGCTCTGTCTCTCTCTGATAGCAGCCCCTGACTGCCGTGGTCATAGCAACGAGAAGGACAACTATGCAGATGATCGGACGAATGATTCTTGTGATTCTTTTCATAATGCTGTCTCCTTGCCGCGCTGGGATAGCGGCGCAGCTCAAAATGTCATTGATTTGTTTCTTGTAGCGAAAAGAGAACAGCGCAGCTTCGGGGCGAGATGCCCGTCCACTGCGCTGTCCGATGTTCGCTTATGGGGTCATGCCAGCGGCTTTGATGTTTAGCCGTATGTCAGCCGTTCACTTCTTGCAGCGCCAGAGGAAGGTCACGATCTGCGCTCTGGTGCAATCCGCGTCGGGGCTGAATGTGGTGTTGGTGGTTCCCCTGGTGATGTTCTCCTTGACCGCCCACAGAACCGCATCAGCATAGTAGGCGGTGGACTTCACATCGGCAAAGGGATTGGCTGTACCCGCTGCCGGGGACTTCTCGGAACGCCACAGGAACGCGACGATCTGGGCGCGGGTGCAGGTCATGTTGGGGCTGAACGTGGTGTCGCTGGTGCCCTTGGTGATGTCATTCTCCACCGCCCACAGCACAGCGTCGTAATAATAGCTGCCCACGGGGATGTCGGTAAACGGCATGGCGCGGGTTTCGGGCTTGGGACTGCCAGCGGCACGCCACAGGAAGGTCACGGCCTGCGCACGGGTGCAGATGCCATCCGGGGAGAAGTGGGTAGCATCGGTTCCCTGCGTAATACCGTTCCCCACTGCCCAATCCACTGCGTCCTCATAATAGCTGCCGGTGGCTACATCCACAAACACGCCGGTCTGGGGGTTGCCGTTGGCCTTCATAAAGATGACCTCGATGGTATGGGTTCTGCTGACATTCTCAAAGGTGTAGGACTTCGCCGCGCCAATGCTCTTGCCGTCAATCTTGACGTTGGCGACAGCATAGCCCTTATCCGGAGTGATGGTGAAGGTCTGATCTCTGCCCTCACGGACGCTAACATTGCCGGAGGGAGAAATGGAGCCGCCAGCCCCGGCAGTTGCCTTGATGGTGTAGTAGCTGTAGCCGCTTCCGCCGCCACTGCCGCTTCCGCCTTCATTGCCGCCTGTGCCGCTATTGCCTTCATTGCCGCCTGTGCCGCTATTGCGCAGAATCGTCAGCGTGTAGGTTTTAGCACCGATTCTCACGACAATGTCGGTTGTGCCGCTGTTGGGGATGGCAACGGTTGCGCTGCCGCCGGTGGACAGAGCCTGTCCGTTGATGCTCACGGGCTCGCCGTTTCCAGACACCGCTGTGACTAGCGTAGATGTTGCTCCGCTATCATTTTGCAGCGTATAGGTATAGTTCGTTCCGTTGGCGGTAAAATCGCCGAGCCCCACTGCCAGACCTTCAAAGGTCAGAAGGTCATTACCGGGCACTGCGGCTCGCACCACTACGCGGGTGCCAAGCCGGGAGAAGGTGACGTTTTCCGCCTGGAAGGTTTCCCCGGAGATGGCACCGCCAATACTGGTCTTTTTCGTTTCCAGAACGGTCCCGGCAGCATCCAGCAGCGTGGCCACCAGCTCTGCGCCAGTCTGAGACTGCAGGCAGTTGTTGCGCAGGGTAATGGCGGCGGTGCTGTGACCGTTGCCGTCGTTCCCCTGTGTCACATCCATCGTCAGCTGCTCTCCGGTGCGAGCCAGTGCGCCGGTCATATGGACGCTGGCCTCGCTGTCACTGCCGTTATACTCCGGCAGGCGCTGATTGCTTCCCGTTCCACCGATCAGGCCTTCCGCCCACGCCTCGGCGTACAGATAGGTACCCACATTGGGGATCTCGGTTTTGCCAATGGATGTCATATACCTGCCCAGATCATAGGTCAGGTCCAGTGTAAAGGTTCCCTGATCGATGCGGGCGAGGGCGCTGTCTCCGGAAACGGTGATTTCATTACCGCTAACCGATACGCCGTTTGTGGTGCAGGCTACCTCTGCAGGTTCGGTATGCAGATCATCCGCATAGAACGCAAGCTTCACCTCGCGGTTCTTTCCGCCGGCCAGCGTGGCGGCAGAGGAATTATAGAGGGTCATGCGCACCGTGCGCTTGCCGGCGCTCTCCGCAATCACTTCCATTTGCGAGATGCCAATGTCGGGATAATCCAGATACACTGTGCCGTTTTCGTTGATGCCGCCGGCGGCGGTGATGGTATAGCTCGGGTCGGTCACGCGGTCTCTCACATGGTGCCAGACGGTAAGGGTGGTGCTTTCATTGGGCAGCAGTTTTTCCGTAAGGGTAGCGGTTTCCCCGCTGCCAAGGCTGACCGTTAGGTTTGTCACATCGTTCAGCCCGGTGTTGCGGATGGTAAAGTGAATGGGTGTCAGGCTGTTCAACGCCAGCGTTGCATAATCCACACCGATCTGTTCCACTGCCACCGCATCGGTGACAAAATCAGAGGTAGCGGTATAGAGGATCGTTTCCTCACCCGGAACGGTCACGCCGCCGATTACCTCCGGCTTTTCATCGTCATACCGGGTGGCCTGAATGGCAGCCTGCACCTGATTGCTGCCGCTGACATAGGCATCAAAGTGGTCAGCCAGCGTGCGATCCGGCAGCTCTGCCAGTTCCAATGGTGCGGACAGAGTGTAGGTATTTGTGGCATAGCGCAGCTTGGCCGCCTTCAAAATGCCGTGATCTACCGCGCCGTTGGCGTCATTGACAGTCTCATTCCAGACGATGGTAAGATCATTGAGGCTGCGATGATCCCCACTGAGGGAAGCGAAGCGGAAGTCTCCGCCCACGACGGCGTTGCCGCTGCTGGTCAGGGCAGACAGAGAGCCGGGAAAACTGTTGGACATGGTGCCGCTGCCGTCCACAGCCAACAGCTGAATATCGCTGCTGCCGTCTCGGACACTGTGCCAACCGATGACAAATCGGTCATCCCCGCTGCCGAAGTTGGCTGCAACGACCTGGGGGTTTTCGTCAAGATTGCTGTCACAGGTCGCCAACATGGCTGTACCGGGAGTTCCGTCAGCAGCCACGGTACAATAGGCGATCTCGTAGGCGGAGGTATCTCCGGTTCCGCTGCGGTCCAGCGAGTAAACCGCCATAGCGGTTCCGTCGGGCAGCATGGCCGCCTGCAACGCCTTCACGCTGCCAGTAGCACCGTTATAAAGCATTTTTGCCTTGCTCCAGGTGCCGTTAGTGCTGTCATAGCAACTGTACATGATACAATCTCTGGTCGTGAAGTTCAGCAGGTTGTTGCTGCCCTGCGTACCGGGATCGGGGGTGTAGACGCTGCGCCAGAACACGATGGCCTTGTCGTTGCCGCTCACTGCCGTGGCTGGGGCCAGATCCGGCGTGCCGTCGTTGGTTAGGCGGGTGGAAGTCCAGGTTGTGCCGTTATAGACGGACGCTACGATCTCTGTGCTGTTCATCAGCAGGTTTTGCTCTTCCAATGTCACGGGATCACCGGCATTTTTACCCGGCAGGTCGGTGCCCATGCGAACCCAAGCCGCCGCCGCGAAGCTGCCAGTGCCGGACAAAGAAACGCTCGTGTCGCCGTAGCCGGGGAACCCTGTGGGAGCGTCAATTTCAATGGAGGGAGTATAGACGCCGCCATTGAGGGTGGAGAAATGCGCCCGGCTGTCGTAAATACTGCTGCTGTTGCCGTCGTTGATGTAGGCCAATACCTTCCCGTCATCGCTGAGCTGTGGATAGGATGTGGGGTTGGCATTGGACTGGATGTTTTGCAGCCCATTGGTGGAGTTCAGAGAGAACAGCATCATCCGCCGCTGGGGCTGGCCCCAAGTACGGGCATATTGCTCCAGATAGTCCCGGCTTTGGAGCGTCGCACTGGCAGAAGCCACCTGCATTCCGCTCTGGGCCGCCGCCATCCGCAGCGAGGCAAGGCTCAGCCCACTGGTGGCGCTATTCCAGTAGTCGTCGATTGTTTTCCAGTCATTAAAAGTCCTGGTGGCTCCAAGGGTTCCGGAGGCGATCACCGCCTCGTAGGAGATAAACAGGAAGGTTGCCACAAATTTGATTCCCACTTCGCTTTGGATTCCCAGAGCCTGACCGTTGATCTGGCGCTTTGTCTCGTCGGCAAGATAGGTGCGGGAAAGGAACTTATTCTGACTGTCCACATCCAAATTGCCGAATAGGCCGATCTTCAGCGCCACGACCGAATAGTCAAAGCCAATACCGCCAAACGCGTGGACATAGGCGTTGATACGCAGCGTGGTCAAAAAGTCATTCACTGCCGTGGCCGTGGGATCGCTCCAGGCAAGCTCTGTACCCTCGCCCTGCCGGCCGTAGCGCACTGCGGTACGGAAATCCAGCTGAATGGCACCACCCAGCTCAAAGGTTGCTGTCAACGGCACGGGGCCAGCCATGGCGTTCACGCTGAAGGAGAAGCCCACACCAACACCGGTGGTAAATCCGCCGCCTACGGTGAAAACCTCCCACTCCTTCTTTTCGGTGTTATAGCGGATTTCCGCTTCGTAAAAGCCCTCCAACTGCAAGTTGAGATCCGTGCTGGTGACATTGTCGGCTATGGAGTTGGTTTTGTAGTCCCCCTTGGGATCATAGGTTCCCTGGGCCATCTGGCTCAGGTCCCCGGTTCCGGGCACGCCCACCTCCAGGTTCTGCGTCAGCACATTCGCACCCAACGCCACGCCGTCCTCGGAATAGTCCATGTCCTCCATCTCCAGCGTATTGTACCCGGCCCAAATCATGGCACGGAACACGGAGGGATCTTCGCTGGGGGTGATAATCATTTTGAACACGGAAGTGTCCACCGGACCGCTCAGATCATCCAGCCGTCCGGTCAGCACCTTGAGAATGTTACTGTCGCCCACTCCGCCAAAGTCGACTCCCTTCACTACACTGGAGGCTCCCATCGTCGCCAGAATACCGGTGACGCGGTCATCCTCTGTCACCTTGGGCACTCGGGTCAGATCAACGACCCGGAAGGGCATTATTTTCTCCTGCAGCAGGCTGCCGTTCAGGCTCAGCTGCGTTTTCATACCCACATCCTTGCCGTCGGCGATCCATCCAGAGGTGGTCATGGTGGCCTCGGTGAGGGTCAGATCGTTTTCCGCTACGGGGATGGATGAGAAGGGATACTGCTTGGTACTGCTGCTCTGGGCGGCAGGAAGAACGCCGTATTCGTCCGCCAGCTTGAGACTGTAATTCCGCGCGTCGGCAATCTTCTCGCCCCAGAGGAACATGGTGGTGTGCAGTCTTGCTGTTTTAAAGCTGCTGTTAGGTCCAATCTTCCCAGTCGAGCTGCGGACATCCACCTTCTGACCGTTGGCAAGACCGTAATCAACGCTTTGCGCCACAATGAAGGGTTTGTTTTCCTCCCCCGCCGGCACGCGCTCCAGAGAGACAACGCCCTCTGCGGTGCGCATTACATCGTCCACGCCCAGCTTGCCGTTGACGGTCAGCAGCAGCGGATAGTACTTGTCGCCGTCAATTGCGCTGATCTCCAGAATGTACTCCAGCTGATCCAGAGCAGAAAGCGCCGTGGTGTTGCTCTCGCCCTTTTCGGCCGACCAGAACTGGGTGGAATCCAGATAGACGGTTATATTTCCCGCCGCATCCGTGGTATAGGTGTCGCCGGTGATGCCGCTGACAAGTGCTCCTGCCCTGGAGCCCAGCAGAGCTGTCTGGCAGTAGCCTCCGTTTTTATAAACGCCGCCACGAACGGTCACCGTCTTGTTCGCCAGCGGATCGCCACCCGGCGTGATGAGCGTCACAGATGCCCGGGCGACTCGCCGAAGGCTGAAGGTATTCAAGGGATAAAGCTGCAGTTTTGTGGCATCCCGCTCGCCGGAACGCAGATTTTCTTTATAGATGGTGCCCAGATAAATATCCGCGCCGGAGCCGGACCGCAGAGACACCTCACTGGCGATTCCGTTGGGTTCGTAAAGCGCCAGCACGCCTTCACTGTTGGTCGTGACCGTTTTGGGCACACCTTTGCCGTCGGTGTATTGCAGCGTAGTTTCCGCTGCAGGCGTCAGCTGGAAGAGATAGAACTTATTTTGCAGCGTTTTCGCTGTCACCTGTACGGCGGCATTCATGCCCGTGGCGGCATGGGTAGCCGTGACGGTTGCGGTGCCGTTGGCCAAGCCGGACAGCGCCATTTTGGTTTCGGGAAGGTAGGAATCAAAGGAGAAGTTTCTGATGTCCTCATACAGTCCGCCCTGCTTGTAGTTGACGGAAATGGCATTGTTGTTGCTGGAGAGCCACCGGATGCCGTCTTTAAAGGAGTTCCATCCGTACTCGTCATAGTTGATGCCTATGTACTCGATCAACCCCAACTCCTGGCGCAGCTGCATAATTTCAGCTGTAACGGTGGGCAGGCTGCCGCTGACCTTGGAGGTATTGTCCATGGTCAGCTTAGAAATCGTTTCTCCTTTGTCGTTCTGCACCTTCAGTGCGTCGGCATCGTAGACATACAGGGGGAAGGAGTCGGTGCTGGGAGATTCCTCACCAGGATTCTCCACGCTCAAAACCACTTGATAGGTGTCCTTCAGATTGCCGGCTTTCACACTCTGTAATGACAGGGGGAAGCTCCCGGAGGTGCCGGATAGGCGCTCACTGTCCACCACTTTGGTGGTGGTGTTGTCCTCTGTGACCCGGGTGATGGTCAGCGTGGGCTGCAAAGGGGCGCCCTCAGTGGTGTTTTCCACCGACCAGTCGATATTGACGGCACCGTCGGTATCCTTGAGGTAAATGCTCTGGGGCGGTGTCAGCTTGGCTGTGGCAGGCGGTGCCTGCACGATGATCCAGGCAAGTGCCGACAGGCGGACGTCCTCACCGCCGGCGTTGGGGTGCGGCATGGAGACCAATACCGTGTAGGCAGGGGTATTGCCGTTGGAGAGCTTGGAGAGCACATTCTCCCCGATCCGCACGCTGTTTTTATCCTTGCCGACGGTATAAGTCGCAACGGGCTTGCGGCCGCTCAGCGCCGCCTCATTCGCGTAGTTGCCCTCATACAGGTCGATCCTGTAATTGAACTCTTTGTTCGGCGCCATCAGCGCGGCGTTGGAGCTCCACAGCACGGTGGCGGGCTGATTTACCCGCGTCACGATGGACGCGCCGCCGGGAATCACCAGTGCCAGGGAATCGCCTGCCGTCACGGTATAGGACTTTGACTTGCCCGTCACATCATCGGCAGTGTCCTCAGTCCCGTTGTCCGCCGTAAAGGTAAAGGTGACGGTTCCCACCTTGGTTCCTGTGGTGGCAACAACGCCGGTATCCTCGTTGATGGTGGCAATGAGCGTGTCACTGCTGCTCCATTTGCCGGTGGTGTAGCTGGCCGTCTCACCGCCTGCCCCCAAAACCTCTGCCTTAAGCGTGGGGCGGGTGGTTTTGCCGAGGGAAATCGTATAGTCGGCGTCATTCGCTTCCGGGACGACCTTCACCGTGTGCGCGGAAACTTTCTTTGCCACCGTGAACTGCCGGGTCAGGGGAAGAACATTCACCCAGTTAGGAGAGTCTTTCGTGCCCTCGTTGGCCTGCAGCGTCACCGTATAGGTGCGGGTGTAAGCTGCGGGTGCGATTGCATAGTCGCTAATGGTGAAGGCTTCCTTCTCTGTGTCCAGATAGACCTGCAGATGGATTGCTTCATCCGTGGAGTTGTCCCTCAGTTCGAGGCGGAAAGGGGCTTCCTTCGGCTCTGTGCCTTCCGGGGTGTGATAATCGCTGTATACGGTCTTGTAGGCCTGCGCCATGTTGGCGTTCATCGTGAACGATGCCTTGCCGTTGTCGTAGTCGGCGGTCAGTGCGGTGGGGGCGTTGCGCATCAAGACGCTCTCCAGCGCAACGCCGGTAATCGGCTCGCTTAGATAGTGTGTGGTATCCAGCGTATGATCGAAAACATCCTTCACGCCGGTCATACCATTGACGGTGACCGTGGTGGCATCTATATCCTGCACTGGGTACCAGAGCATTGCCGTGACACCGTAGTTGTTCATGGAAAGCTCAGCGGCGGTATACTCTTTGCCATTGATGGTCACGCTGGCGTTTCTAAGATCCACGAACTCGTTAAAGGTAACTGTGATGGGCACGTGCTGTCCGCTGGCATAGGTTCCCGCCGGGGCCGTGACGCTTTGAATGATGGGCTTGTCCGTGTCCACCAGCTTGGCGGTGACGTTGCTGTTCTTGGTGGTGGCCCAGGAATTTTGGATTTCGCCCTGTACACTTTTCATATACAGTCGGAAGGGCAGCCAGTACCGTTGATCCCCTCTGTTTTGCGTGGTAGACTGCAGGGAGATGTTGACCGTTTCGCCCTTGTTAATCGTACAGTTCAGCGCTCTCGTTTTGTCGCTGCTGAGCTCCAGAGATGTTCCATTGAACATGTACTCCGTCAGATAGAACGGGGCATGGGGTTGTGTGTCACTATTATAGCCATACGGCGCAAAGCCATTATAGGTCTCTACATCGGTACTCCAGTCAAACTCGATGTTGGCATCGATTTTGTATGGCTGATAAAATGGGTCGGAGTCGACGGGAAGCACCGAGTTGCGGGCACCCTCCAAAATTCTGATGGTATCGCTTAGCGCAACGAAGTCCGGATTATTGGCACCGAGGGCATTGTATTCATCTGCCAGCAAAGGAATATACATATCCCCCTGTATTGTTTCTGTACTTTCGTATCTTTCCTCATAGTTCGGCGCGCTCACTGATGTTTGTATTGTGGGGGCGTCAACCGTCTTTTTTAGCTTGAGCTGACAGTGGTCGGCATAAGCGGCACCGTCATAGAACACCAGATTTTCCGCATCGTAAAATTCAATCATCCCCAGCAGGTCGCCATAGGAATAAGAACCCTCGAGCCAGTCTGGGTTCCCTCCTTTGGTTGTAACTTTGACAGTGATTTTCTGATCACCTAAACTGTAGCCGTCTACCTCATAGGTCAGCTTGTAGGACCCGTCGCCTTGGGCGACCCCACTCGTCTCGCCTATCGAGACCTCCACACCGGTGATATACTCGCTGAGCTGGCCTTTTTGAATGCGGTAGGAAAAGCCGGCCGGTTTTCCTCTGTATACAGTAAAAGGCCCGGAGTTCCAGGTGTTGTTTGCGAGATTCCCCAGCGTTTGGCTCATCATGCCGCTCATATCCACCGTCTCAACGCCCTCAGGCTTTGTGGCAGAGGCGGAATACTGCAAACTGATGCCCTGCAGCTCCAGCTGCTCCATCAGGCTATTGAGATTCTCCAGAGCTTCCCCGGTAAACTCCCTGCCGGAGAAATAGGTGTCCTTGATCCGCTGCAGCTCCTGTTCGATTTGGATCATGGTCTTCAAATCGCCCAGCGCCACCGGAGTCCCATCCACGTCGGCTATACGGGTGAGATCCGTGGCGGGATTTTCCAGCAGCTCCATGACAGCCGCCAGTGTCAACACCTGACCGTCCAGCGTGATGGTTTGATCCACCTTGAAATTGCCGTCTTCATCCAGCAGCCCCAAAGCGTTCAGCATGGAAAGCACCTGGTCGCTGCTGCCGCCGGTCAGGGCGGAGAGCTGCTCCAAAATCGCCTGATTTTCCTCGGGTGTGTTGCCCAGCGAATCGCTCAACGCTGCAAACGCCGCTGTCGGCAGCATGGTCAGCACCATGCAGCAGACGAGCAGTATGCTAAGTATTTGTTTTTTCATTGGCTTTTCTCCTCCTGTTCGTGTCGGTTCGGTTTGTCCGCCCCGCCTTTTTTCTGGTTTTCTCTGTTTCTGAGCCGGAAGCACAGCGCGGTGAACGCTGCCGCCGCGGCAAAGGAGACGACGGCCACCAGCACATAGCCGCCCACGTCCTCCCGCAGCAGCATCGCGCCGAACACGCCCCATGCGGCTGTCTGCTCCTGCACTGCAAACACATCCGCCGCCTGCATCATCACCGCGAACAGCAGCATACACGCTGCGCTCAACCCATATATACCGCGCCGCTGCCTCCGGCGGGTGTTTTCCCGCACCCGCTGCTTGACGAGTGCGACTCGTTTTGCGGTATCGTACATTTCGTTTGAACCTTCTCTCTGGATTTATTGAAATGCGGCTTAAAAACCCCTTCACTTATATAGGTACAAAAAATCGAAAAAACTCTCACCCAAAACGCAAAATTTTTCAAAAAAATTTGAGAGCCGCCAAAAAGCAGCTCTCAAGGAGGGAATGTTCGGTTATTTTCTCCGTGATAAGCGGAAAGCGGACAGCTTTCCCGCCGCCACCAGCAGCACCGGCAGGGCGTAGGCCACATACTGCGCCGCGCCGCCGTAGGCGATGAGCAGATTGTAGATGGCGTGGAGGGTGATGGCCGCGCCCAGCAGCCCACAGGTGCCTGCGATCTTCAGCCACGTCCGCTGCCACGTGTATGCAAGCCCACCGCCCACGATCAAGCCGCAGAGGACGTGCATCGCGCCCGTGCCGAAGCCACGGAAGAAGATGAAGGAGAAGCGATCCGCGCCGTTTTGGATCAGATAGCACACATTTTCGAAGGTGGCGAAGGCGAGGGCGACCGTGATGGCGGCGGGCTTGATCTTATTCCCCTCCGGCTCGAATATCAGAAGATAGAAGACCAGCGGCAGCAGCTTCATCATTTCCTCCACCACCGGCGCGATCTCCGCCGTGGCGGCAAGGGCGTCCGCCTGACATACCGCCGCGAGGAAGGTGTTGATATAGGCCGAAAGCAGGCACACCCCCATCCCGGCAATGCAGAACAGGAAGAAGCGAAGCTGCCGCCTGCCCATACACAAAGCGGCCACCAGCAGCGGGGACACCATGCAGATAAAAATATTCTCGATGTAGGTCATGCAGCCACCGCCTTTCTCGTGGCGGGCAGCAGCCCCAGAATCGCAAGCGTCAGCAGCATATCACACCAGAAGGTGGGGCTTGCCGGTGAGGTTTCCGGCCAGAAGCAGCCCACCGTCCAGAGCAGATACTCCGCGAACGCAAAGCACAGCACGCCGATGTGGAAGTACCGCATATTCCGCACCGCGCCCGTCTGCGTTTTCGCATAGACAAGCCCACGAATGGCGCAGAAGGAGAGCCATATCATCATGCCGCACCAGATCAGGTTGGAGAGAATATCCCCGAAGATGCAGTAGAACGCCAGCAGCGGCACGCCGAACGCAGGCGCAAGCCATGCCCTGCGGCAGCGGAAGCCGCGTTCCTCTGTTCCGGCCAGCGTGGCCTGCAAAATGCGCAGGAAAATTACGCTCGCCACCCAGCCGAACTCCGAGACATAAAAGACCCGCGGTGTGGTATCGAACAGCAGCAGATACAGCGTCCAGTAGAGCGCGCCGAGGGCGAAGCAGCCGTAGAAGCACAGCAGCAAAAAATACGCCTGTCTGCGGTTTTTCCGGTAGGATATGCCCGAAAGCAGCGCGCCGACGAACGTGGTCAGTAATTGCAGCAGGTTCTCAATCAGCTCCATGAATCCCCTCGCTTTCGTTGTTCTGATCGTCCTCCCGGTTCATCTGCCGCAGCCGGAAGCACAGAACGGTCACACACACGCCGAGTAAAAACGCCAAAAGCCCGATGACGATGTATCCCAAGGCAGCGCCGCCGTGAAAGATGCTTGCCGCCGTTTCAAAGCCGGAATAGTCGCCTGTCTGGATATTTGCGGCGATGCCGGGCATGGCGAGGGACGCGCCGATGAGCAGCGCAAGGCACGCCGCCACGGCGGAAGCCATGGTGATCGTATTGCGCCGCAGCCGTTTCTCTCGCTCAATTTTGGCGATGCGCCGCTTCGTCTCCGCAACGCGCTCCTCATGACTCCGCATTTGTGATCCCCTCCCGTTCTAAGAGCCTTCGCAGGCTCTCTTTTCCGCGATACACCATATTGGTGATCTGTTTTACCGTTTTTCCCGTGACCTCCGCCGCCTGCGCGTAGCTCATATCCTCAAAATAGGTGAGATAGAGGACTTCCCGATAGTCCGGGTTCATTTCATCCATGCAGAAATGCAGGATGCGGTTTCGTTCCTCCGTCCGGATGACCTCCACCGCCAGCAGCCGCCCGTCCGGCTCGCCGGTCAGCTCGTCCAGACTGAACAGGGGCTTTCGTTTGCTCTTATGGCGCAGTGCCATGTGGCGCGCGGCCTTATAGAGATACGCCTTGAAGCCGCCGTCCCGTATCTTCGGTTTTTTCGTGAACAGATAGGCGAAAACATCCAGCATCAGCTCCTCCGCCTCGTGAACGTCGTGCAGATAGCCGTCAATATACAGGGTCAGGGGGTCACCGTATTTTTTCATCAGGGCATTAAGCCCTTCGTCATCGCCGCTCAGATATTGGCGGTACAAGCTCTCATCGCAGGTCATAGCGTTCACTTCCTTTTTGCGGATGCTAAAATGCAGAGGGGTATCCGTCAGATGCTTGTCCTGTCGGGATCGCGGTGCTGTTCCTGAAAGCGCGGGTCGGACGGCTTTTCCGCATTTTCCGGGATCGCCCATGAGCGCCCGAACCGGGACGCGCCGGGGATCCGCCCCTCGGCGCAATATTGGTTGACCCGCCGCTCTGACACGCCCCAACGGTAGGACGCCTCCCGAATGGAGATATAGCCCTTGATCCCGTTCATACCGTACCTCCGCATGGATAATACTCAACACGATACATTATATACGAATATCCGAATAAAAGCAAGCCCACACGGACGTTGGGACGCAGAATCTCTCCCACGTCCTCAAGACTATCTGGCTTTATCTTCTCTTACCTTCGATACTTTCTCTGCTGTCCCCACTTTCACATCGGCACCACCTCTAGCCTCAAATGCATCGGCATTATACTGATACTCATGTGCTTCAGCCACCATTGGAGTATACACAATCTCAGCATTGACTCTCTCCGGCTCTGCTTCTGCCCTGTCAGGTACATTCTGCTTCTCACTCTTCGTATTCTCCACACGCTTTTCCTTATCTATCTGCACATTCATCGCCAGATTATCCAGCTTATCAATCGAAGCGTCCAGATGCAGCTCCATTGATACAAGCAGTTTTCTCACTGCTTTCATAGGGGTAAGTACCGCCTTTGTGAGAGGGTGTTTCTGCTCTTTCTGTGAGTAATCTACCTCCGATTTGTCAGCAAAAGTACGGAATGCATTGGCTACTGTCTGCCCTGCTTCACGAAATCCTTTTGCAAGAAGTGCTGTCTTTGCTATATCCTTATCCGTGATCTTGATTGCACCTCTTACATTTTCCCGCATATCAAGAAGTCTTTTCTTAATTTCTAAGAACTCCGACACCCTGTATAATGCAGCTCTTCCCTTTGCCTTTGCTTCATCGACTATGCTCTTTGCTGTAGATTTGACCTGTGCTTTCACTTCCAATACCTGTGACTTTATCTGCTCACATCTGGCATTAAGTCGCTCCTGTGCTTCTGACAATGCCTTTTTAGCATTATTGACAAGTGTATCTTCCTGCATTTCTTTGATCTGGTTCTGCATATTGGTGAGTTCTTCCGTCATGGAATCAATCTTTTTCTCCAGTCCATCCACATAGCTGCATATCTCAAATACATCGTTTGCCTGCTCTTTCATGGCATTTTTCTTTAGTAATTCGAGAAGTTCCCTTATAACCTCCTCATTGGTAAGTGTTTTTCCTGCTTCCATATCCATTCTGTTTCCTCCATTCTGTAAATGGGGCAGCCTTGGACGCCCCTGTACTCTGATTACTGATTATCGAAAGGGTGTTGCCTCTTTGTCCTTCTCTTTATCGGGATTGCCATGATGTTTCTCGGCACTCTCCCTCGCCTTTTCGTTGCTCTTATCCTTTGCTTTCTCATATTCAGAGATAATCTCATTATAGAGTTTTTCCCTGAAATCCTTTGTGACCGGATAGCAGACATCCTGGTAGATAGGCTTGCCCTGCTCGTCCACCTGCTTTGTCTTATAAGAAGGCATTGATACAAAGATTTTCTCTTTGCCCTGAAGGATGTTTACATTATTTACAATGAAGCTGTTTTCAAAGTAAATACGGGCAAGTCCCTTGATATTACTGCCTTCCCTTTCATAAGGTGTTACCGTCACGGAAAACTCCGGCATTTCCTGAGTTTTTCCCTGTGTCTGTGTTTCTGCTTTCTCCGGCTCCCTGATTTTTGCATAAGCCTCAAGGATATTAGTATAGAGTTCCTCACGAAACTCTGCCGTGATAGGATTGCATACATCCTTATAAATCACGCTGTTTTTCTCATCACGCTCATTGGAACGGTATCTTGGCATTGATACAAAAAGCTCTCCCTTTTCCTTATTTTCAAGGATTGCGATATTGGTAATCTTGAATGAATCACCAAATACCACGGTCGCAAAACCCTTGATATTGCTGCCATCTCTTGCTCTTACCTCGTTTACCTTAATTGAATACTTCATACGCTGTTCCTCTCTTTCTTATACTTCTGAATTATCATTGTTTTCTGGTATGATAAGCTCACACCAAAGCTGTTCTATCTGTTCACAAGACAATCTGCCATTTAACCAGTTGCCAAGTGTAACAACCATTCCGTCCTGCTCATAGTAGAGCCATTCCTGTGTTTCGATGTTTCCCTCATACACGATAGTCACATCAAAATCAGGCATAAATAATCCTGCCTCCGTATCCCAGATACAGGCAACTCCCTGTCTGAGTGTCAGATTCAGCCTTTCGACATACACAGACCAGCCGCTTACGACAATCTGAAAGTCATCATCAATCTCTGCAATATCATCCTGAGTGTCGATCAGCTCCTCCATTTCCGATACTGCTTCTTCTATCTCCCCCAGTCGGTATCTCTTATTCATCTGCCGCCTCCTTATATCTGCACCTGACAACAAAACGCATTGTTCCCTGTCCCGGCATTCAGCATTTCACTTCCGGTTTCTTCCATTACCGGGTATCTGATATCTATGCCCGGTATCTCAATAATGCCGATGACACTGCCTTCTTTAAGAATGGCTTCCTCCTCTTTACTAACGGTGGTTTGCTCTTTCTCAACCTCTGACCTTTCATCCTGCTTCTCCTCCAATGTCTGCTCAAATTCATTTATGAGCTGGTTCGTGTTTCTCTCTCCGGTTGTACACCAGAAAAAAGGGACTGCCATAATGGCAATCCCTGCTGTAATCAGTAGTCCTGTGACCACTTTCCTTATGCTCATAGAGTTTCACTCCTATCTTTTCCTGTTTCTGTCCGGCATATAGATTCCCTTATCCTCTGCAACAATGCCCGCATTTTCTATTCTGTCCTCAGACTTTTCTTTGTCCGGTCCGCCAAGATCTGCGTCCATAGCTTTTGCATTCTCAAGGTCAAGCTGGGCATTTAATTCATACTGCCTTGCAAGTTTTTCTTCCAGTTCTGCACTATATGCAAACGGCTTATCATACTCCGCCTTTGAAGCCTCAAGGTCATTCTGGTACTGTTCAATCTTCTTTTCCAGAAAATCAACATTTTCATGAAGTCCGTTGAACAGGTTCTCCAGCTTTACCATACTTCCCACCGGACTTGTGGAAAGTTCTGCCTTGTATTCCGTCTTTCCACGAAGCACCATATAGTTGATACTGAGGAAATTCTTTTCCACCAAAAGCTCAAAGCCGTGGAACTTACCGACTGGAGTGGTTTCGCCTGTCTTACATTTGCTGATTGCTTCAAGCATTACGGTTCCACCATCCACTCGCTCTGTATAAGTTGCATTGCCTATGGTAATGGCAAAGTCCGGGTTATCAATCAATTCCTTATCCCTTGCCTTTATATCCTCCCTTACATTGGCAAGTTTTTCTGTCGCAGTTTTGATGAGTTTTGGATATTTGATCATAAAATTATCCTGCAATCCGTATCTCTGATTATCATACGACGCTTTTAAGAGCTTTAATCTCTGGACATCATTGTCAACCTCCATCTTTTCCCTGATTAAAGGGTTGCCTGTCGCAACCGCCTTAATCTCCGCATAAGAAAGTGTTGCCTCATCAATGTCCTCACAGCTTCGGCTCACTGCCTTGCTTGTCATAACCTGACTGATGAAACGCTGCTTGTTTTCCACAAGTGACCAGTTGTATGCATCAAAGGTTTGTTTTGTAACATATCGGTAGATTGCCACCTCATCGTTTTTATTTCCCTGTCGGATACCTCTGCCTTCCCTCTGTTCAATGGAAGAAGGCTTCCACGGGCAATCGACATGGTGCATTGCAACAAGGTGTGTCTGTACATTAACTCCGGTTCCGCACTTATCTGTCGAACCGATAAGGACTTTTTTCTTACCTGTCCTCATTTCCTTAAAGAGTGCATCCCTCTGTGCGTCTGTTTTTGCATCGTGAATAAATGCTATCTCCTCCGCAGGGATACCATATTGGATAAGTGACTCCTTCAGATAATCATAAATCGTAAAGTCCTTGTCCGGTCCCGGTGTTCCAATATCCGAAAAAATAAGCTGACAGCCTATATGACCATCAGCATTTCCTTTTACATATTCTTTCCAGACATTTTCCGCTACCTTATTGAGCTTTCCGTCCGGGTTGTTCGGTGCGTCCTTATCAATCAGTCTTGCGTCTGTTCCAAGAAGTCTTGCTTCGTGCGTAATCTTTAAGAAGTTGTCAACACTTGGATCAACACCCCCGCCCCTTATCCTTTCTGCCCTTACAACAAATTCTTCCATTACCTGCTTCACATACCAGTCCGGCTCCGACTCCACGATGATAGGCTTGCCGCCACGCAGAGCTGGCACATCAAGGTCAAGCATATCCGCTGTCTGCACATCGGCAACCTCACGGAAGATGTTCATAAGCTCCGGCAGATTGGTAAACTTATTGAACCTGCTCTTGAAACGGAAACCACTGCCCTCAACCGTAAGCTCCAGTGCCGTTGTTACTTCTCCAAAGTTAGCCGCCCACGAGTCGAAATGATGAATTCCCATCTCCTCAAGTGCCGATTTCTGCAAATAAAGCTGCATAACATACATCTCACACATTGTGTTGCTTATCGGTGTACCTGTTGCAAATACAATTCCCCTGCCATCATTTATCTCTGATAAATACTGGCATTTAAGCTGCATATCCGTTGACTTTTTAGCCCCACTACTGCTGATTCCCGACACATTATTCATCTTTGAAAATGTGGCGAGGTTCTTAAAATTGTGTGCTTCGTCTACCATAATAGAGTCAACACCCAGCTCCTCAAAGGTAATGAGGTCATCTTTCCTGCTCTCATCGGTCAGGGATTTAAGCTGTTCCTCCAGCTTTTTCTTCTGGCTTTCCATCTGCTTTACGGTCCAGCGTTCCCCGTTCCGCTCCTTCATATCATCAATCGCATAGGTGATCTCATTTATCTGTTCATTAAGCATTCGCTCCTTTCTCTCTGCCGAAATTGGAATTTTTTCAAATTGCGAGTGCGACATAATGATGCAGTCATAATCGCCTGTCGCAATCCTTGACACAAACTGCTTTCTTCGGCTCTTTTCAAAATCACGCTCCGTTGCAACCAAGATGTTTGCTGACGGGTAAAGCCTTAAAAATTCACTTGCCGTCTGCCCGATAAGCGGCTTTGGCACTACCATAATTGTCTTATTGGAAAGTCCGAGTCTTTTCTGTTCCATACACGCAGCCATCATTTCAAACGACTTTCCGGCTCCGACGCAGTGGGCAAGCAGGGTATTTCCTCCCATAAGGATTCGTGCCACCGCATTTTTCTGGTGCGGTTTTAATTCAATCTCAGGGTTCATTCCTGGAAATTGCAAATGGCTTCCGTCATACTCACGCAGGCGGATATTATTGAAGGTTTCATTATAATATTCCACATACTTCTGTCTTCGCTCCGGCTCTGCAAACAGCCATTCCTTGAACTTCTCCTTGATCATGTTCTGCTTTTCCCTTGCAAGCATTGTCTCATTCTTATTGACTTCATAATGGTACTTGCCATCACCGTCATCAATCCTGTCCCTGACAGTGACTGTTTTTAAGTTCAGGGTATCCTCAAAAATAGAATAAGCGTCCATTCTGCTTGTACCATAAGTTTTCGTTGCAGCCACGGAATGTTTATCCATACTTTTATTTTCAATGAACCATTCCATACTCATTTTATTCAAGTGTACCTGAATACCGGAATTATAATACTCTGTTCTGATTGCCCTTGCCCTCTTTGGTGTATTAAGCAGCTCATAGATAAACTGCTCATAATCAAGCGGTTCAATCCATGTCGTACCAATCTTTACATCAATATCCGAGGCTTCAATCCATTCCGGCTGCACCTTTTCAAGTGCTGCCACATTGCCTGCAAACCTTTCTGCCTGTGTATTGTCTGTATCCGCTGCCATAGCTTTTGCTACACGAAGCTTGTCTCTCACATTGCCGGATAGATACTCATCTGCTGTCTCCCAGCCGATATCGGGATTATTCTCGTTGTAGCGGTCGGGATTTAGGAAAACCAGTCCGTCCAGCTCTTCCACAAGGACTGCCCTTCTAAGCTCTGCTAATGCATCATCA
>OHCL01000273.1_pt1 | contig 18503 bp, 16 predicted proteins | sample 1577591 | NCBI WGS metagenome assembly OHCL01 (sample SAMEA3879549, study PRJEB24766) | human gut metagenome | biome: human-associated habitat; feature: feces | place: USA | collected 1985/1987
TGCAATCGGGATGTTCTTTGGCTATCTCGACAACCTTATCACCCTTCATCAGCGTGAGTTGGAAAAGCTCCAAAATATCAAGAAATCTATGCTTGAAAAGATGTTCGTGTGACATCAATTTCGCAGGAAGGAGGAAATCGAATGACATTCCAAAAAGAAGCGGACTTTGAGGAAGCCCTGATTAAAGTCTTGGCGGATAAAGGATGGGAAAAAGAAGTCATCAAGAACCCGACCGAGCAAGACCTCATCCGAAATTGGGCAAAGATCCTGTTTGATAACAACCGTGGAATTGACCGCTTGAATAACTATCCTCTTACGGATGGCGAAATGCAGCAGATCATCGAACAGATCACGGAACTTAGAACACCGTTAAAACTCAATGGCTTTATCAACGGAAAAACTGTGTCCATCAAGCGTGATAACCCTGATGATAAGCTCCATTTCGGCACTGAAATCAGCTTGAAAATATATGATCGCAGGGAAATCGCCGCTGGACAGAGCCGGTATCAGATCGTACAACAACCAGTTTTTCCGAGCAAGTCAAAAATGCTGAATGACCGTCGTGGTGATTTGATGCTGCTTATCAACGGTATGCCTGTCATACATATCGAACTGAAGCGCGGCGGTGTCCCCGTCAGTCAAGCATATAATCAGATTGAGAAATACTCATATGAGGGCGTTTTTACCGGATTGTTCTCGCTCGTTCAGGTGTTTGTAGCAATGAACCCTGAAGAAACTCGTTATTTTGCGAATCCCGGACCTGACGGAAAGTTCAATACTGATTACTATTTCCATTGGGCTGACTTCAATAATGAGCCTATCAACGATTGGAAAGCTATCGCCTCCTCGCTGCTGTCCATCCCTATGGCGCACCAGCTCATTGGTTTTTATACTGTTGCCGACAATGCTGACGGTGTTCTGAAGGTAATGCGAAGCTACCAGTATTACGCAGCCAGCGCAATTTCCGATGTTGTGTCTAAAACGAAGTGGGATAGCGGTAAGCAGCGTGGCGGCTACATTTGGCATACCACCGGCTCAGGCAAGACGATGACGAGCTTTAAGTCGGCTCAGTTGATTGCAAACTCCAATGATGCTGATAAGGTTATTTTCCTTACCGACCGTATTGAGTTAGGAACGCAGTCGCTCAAGGAATATCGGGCATTTGCGGACGAGAACGAAACCGTGCAGGCAACAGAGAACACATATGTCCTTTTGACTAAGCTGAAAAGCAACGCAACGGCAGATACCCTAATTGTTACCTCTATTCAGAAGATGAGCAATATCCGAGATGAGGACGGAGGACTTAATGCAAGCGACATTGAAATAATCAACGGCAAACGGCTTGTTTTTATTGTTGACGAGGCTCATCGTTCAACTTTTGGAGATATGCTATCCATCATCAAGGAAACATTTCCCAATGCCATCTTCTTTGGCTTTACCGGCACACCGGTGTTTGAGGAGAATGCAAAGAAAAACAATGCCCAAACAGATGTTTTTGGCAATGAACTCCATAGATATAGCATTGCTGATGGTATCAGGGATAAGAATGTGCTTGGATTTGATCCTTATAAAGTCCTGACTTTCCGTGATAAGGATGTCCGCAAGGTGGTTGCCTTGGAAAAAGCAAAAGCAGCAACCGAAGAAGAAGCAATCAGCGATCCCAAAAAGGCAAAAATATTCTATGAGTATATGGACTCCTCCACCGTCAAGATGGCGGGCTTCTTGGGCGATGACGGAAAGTGGGTCAAGGGCATTGAAGATTATCTTCCAAAAACTCAGTACCTTTCCTCGGAGCATCAAAGCAAGGTTGTTGAGGATATTCAAGAAAACTGGCTTACTTTGAGTCACAACGGGAAATTCCACGCAATCTTTGCAACGAGCAGCATCCCCGAAGCAATAGACTACTATCGACTGTTGAAGGCTGCAATGCCGAAACTTAGGATCAGTTGCCTTTTTGACCCCAATATCAGCAATGAAGATGGTGACTACAAAGAATACAGAGGGCAGCCGATTGCTTTCTATAAAGAGCAAGGCTTAATCGAAATCCTTACTGACTATAATACGATGTTTGGTCAGGATTTTTCGATTGCTACACACGCTCGCTTCAAAAAAGACCTTTCTCTACGCCTTGCCCACAAAGAGCAATATAAGCGGGTCGAAAGAGAGCCTGAGAAGCAGCTCGACCTCCTGATTGTAGTGGATCAGATGCTTACCGGCTTTGACTCTAAGTGGGTCAACACGCTGTATATGGACAAGATACTGGAGTATGAGAACATCATTCAGGCATTTTCCAGAACCAACAGACTTTTCGGACCCGATAAGCCTTTTGGCATCATCAGATATTATCGCAAGCCGCATACGATGGAGCAGAATGTGAGCAAAGCTGTTAAGCTCTATTCCGGCGATAGACCGATAGGTCTGTTCGTTGAAAAACTGTCTTACAACCTCGGAAAGCTCAACGCTGTGTTTGATGATATTGCCTATTTGTTCAAGAATGCTGGTATCCCTGACTTTGAAAAGTTGCCTGCGGACGGAACCGTAAGAGCTAAGTTCGCCTCGCTGTTTAGAGATTTCAACGGATACCTTGAAGCTGCTAAAATCCAAGGATTTAGGTGGGACAAACACACCTACTCATTCAAGGACGAGGAAAGTGGAAATTCGATTGAAATTACAATGGAGTTCGATGAGAACGCATTTTTGATTTTAGCACAGCGTTATAAAGAGCTTTCCGCTGCTTCTTCCGATGATCCCGGATCACAAGACATAGATATACCATACGATCTTGTTGGATACCTGACTGAAATTGACACAGGGGTTATCGATGCCGATTATATGAACAGTCGCTTCGATAAGTACCTCAAATTGATTCGACAGGAAGGTTCGTCCGAGGAATCTATTGAGCAAGCAAAGGCAGAACTTCACAAAACTTTTGCTGCCCTAACGCAAGAGGAGCAGAAATACGCAAACATCTTTCTGCACGACATTGAGCGAGGCGATGTCATTGCCGAGGACGGAAAAACGCTTCGTGACTACATCACGGAGTATCAGTTTAGAGCAAAAGATGACCAAATTCATCGTTTTGCGACTATCTTCGGTCTTGATGAGGATAAACTCAGGAATATGATGGGGCTTAACTTGAATGAAGCGACTATCAATGAGTTTGGCAGGTTTGACGAGCTGAAAAAGAGCGTTGATAAGACCAAAGCAAAAGCGTTCTTTGAAGCATATGAACAAACCAAGTTGATTCCGCCCAAGGTCAATATGAAAACGGATCAGCTTTTGCGGCAGTTTATTCTTACCGGTGGATTTGAGGTTGATATGCCGTAATGAGTGCCATCACCGCTAAAGCAAGCCGAAAAATGAAAAAATATGCGGTCTTAACAAGAGAGCCAAGGTGTTTCCTTGGCTCTTTTGATTTTTCTTGGGAACAGCGTGAGGTTGGGGATTTGCTCATAGAGCGTAGTCAACAAGCACCAATGAGCGATGAATATCCCCTTATGGCATTCATAGCAAATGAAGGTGTTGCCCCTAAAGGTGAGCGTTATGACCGAAGCGCCTTAGTTACGGACACGGTAAACAAGCTATATAAGAAAACAGAGAAAGGCGATTTCATATATAGCTCCAACAACCTTGAAACCGGCTCAATAGGTCTGAATAAGTACGGAAAAGCCTGCATTTCACCAGTATATAGCATTTTTGAACCCACTGGCATTGCTGACTCGGATTTTTTAGGAAGAAGATTAGTCAGAAAAGATTTTATAAATGCTATGGTCAAATGGCGTCAGGGTGTCATTTATGGTCAATGGAGAATACACGAGTCCGATTTTCTGAAAATTGAAATATCTGTACCTTCAGTCGAGGAACAACGGAAGATCGGTGCTTATTTAGACCAGCTTGACAACCTTATCACCCTTCATCAGCGTAAGTTTGAAAAGTTGACGAATGTGAAAAAGTCTATGCTCGAAAAGATGTTCCCGCAAAATGGCAGCAGTTACCCCGAAATTCGCTTTAAGGGATTTACTGACCCTTGGGAACAGCGTAAGTTTGAAGAAATCGCTGTGCGATCATCGGTAATATGCTCCGATGATACCCTTCCAAGAGTTGAATATGAGGATATAGTGTCAGGTACAGGTCGGCTCAACAAAGACATCTACGCCAAGCAAAGTAGCAAATCAGGCATCGTATTTCATCAAGGTGATGTCCTTTACGGAAAACTCCGCCCATACTTGCAAAACTGGCTTTTGCCCACATTTGATGGGCTTGCTGTGGGCGATTTTTGGGTATTGCAGCCTCAAAATGCTGATAGCAGCTTTCTATATCGATTGATTCAGAGCCGGCAATTCGATGAAGTAGCTAATCAATCGACCGGGACGAAAATGCCGAGGGCAGATTGGAAATTGGTGTCCAAAACGGTGTTCTCCATCCCGTCAAACATTAGTGAGCAGGCTGCTATTGGTACATACTTTACGGCACTCGATAGCCTTATCACCCTTCATCAGCGACAGACAATTGTATATGCGGTAATTCGCAGTATACGAAAAGTAATTTTAGCCGAAAGACAGTATTTTGCTCCACCGATGGTACGAAAATCCCCCTGATCACTCTCTGCGAATAGTTTGCTATACTGTTCTAAAAGCATTAATGCGATTGTAATGCGAGCATCGGGAAAGGGCGACGTTTTATGGAGAAGAATTGCACCATAATGTCCATTGTTTTTTGAAATATCTCACTAATTTGTTTATGGCATTTTGAAACACATATTTGATTTCGATCGACCAAAAATGCCATCAGCCAAAAAGTATGCCTTTTGGTGCATAGAGGGCCAGTTCTAATGGGGCTGGACCTCTGTTGACTTACTGGAGTTACATCCAAATAAGGAAGAAGTAGAAATTGGCAGTAAAAAAGTTGAGATTGCCATTTCATCCTGCGCTCGGTATAATAGTAATATGTCAGAGATATCCATGCATGAGAAGATGTTCGTTTATGGAGGAACGAGGAAATGGGAATGACTGTTATCTGTTTTCACAACAATAACGAAGAGAATGGATACCTTAGCAACTGGTATCCTTCCACATTTACGCACAATGGTATCACCTTTTCCTCAATGGAGCAGTATATGATGTACCGAAAGGCACTTTCCTTTGGCGATGAAAAGGTTGCCACACAGATTCTTGCTACGGATAATGCTGCCGAGATAAAGGCTCTTGGACGGCTTGTATCCGGCTATGATGAGAGCCTATGGAACGGTATTCGACAAATCGTCGTCTATGAGGGGCTTTTCGCAAAGTTTACGCAGAACCCTGATCTAAGGGAGAGACTGAAAGATACTGGAAATGCATTTCTTGCTGAGTGTGCTGTAAATGATCGGATTTGGGGCATTGGTTTATCCATGCGTGATCCAAGCAGACTTGACCGGGCAAAATGGCAAGGCCAAAATCTACTTGGTTATGCCCTTATGATGGTGCGTGAAAAACTCTAAGAGGGTCTTGTCATTTCATTCCATAGGCACCTAAACAATTATACAGAAAACAAAATAACATCAAGGAGAAAAACTATGAATAAAACCGAACTGATTGTCGCAATGGCTGAAGCGAGTGGCCTTTCCAAGAAGGATTGCGAGGCTGCTCTCGCTGCATTTATCACGACTACTGAGAGCGCTTTGAAGGCTGGCAACAAAGTGCAGCTGGTGGGCTTCGGCTCTTTCGAGGTCAAAGAACGTGCTGCCCGTACTGGCAAGAATCCTGCAACAGGTGAGCAGATTGATATCCCTGCATCTAAGGCACCTGCGTTCAAAGCAGGAAAGGCTTTCAAAGACGCCATCCAGTAATTTGAAAACCCATAGAGAGGCACTTACGGTATTGATCCGTAAGTGCTTCTTTTTTAGCTAATCTCATAACGCCCTAACGCAACTGTCGTTTAATTGCGGCAAATTCGCCACAAATCAAATAAAATGCAGTTTCTGCTTTCTATTGCTGATAATTTGTACGAACCTGTTGTTGATTACCAAACCTCCTCGTAAGTATTGATATAGATTACTTCACAGGAGGAATGCAAAATGAAAAGTTGCCAGTATAAGAGTTCCGATGAGCTCCCCCTTATCCTCAATGTTCAAGAGGTGTCCAATTTCCTCGGCCTCGGGCTGTCTCAGGTCTATGAGCTTGTGAAGCGCATCGACTTTCCTGCCTTCAAAGTTGGAAGTCGTATCTTCGTGCCGAAAGACAAATTCCTTACCTGGCTAAATGTGCAAACAGAAGAGAAGGACTCTCTCTTCTATACGGAGTGACAAGGATGGACGATAGTAAGATGCCGCGAATCCGGCGCAAAGAAGATCTTCCGGATGTGATGACGATGCCGCTCGTTGCAAAGACCCTCGGATGCAGTCTTACGGTTGCATATAGACTTCTAAAGAGAGATGACTTTCCCCATACGGTAAGTGGTCAAAGGGTCTATATTGACAAAGGAAAATTTCTCTCGTGGCTTGATGCTCAGACGCAAATGGAAAAGAGAGATCATTATGGCTGGTAGGCAAAGAGCGAATGGCGAAGGCAGCATTCGAGAGAGATACCCCGGCTGTTGGGAAGGTCGATATACTGCCGGCTACGATATTCTAACGGGAAAGCGTATTCAAAAGGGCGTTTTTGCTAAGACACGAAAAGAATGCGCAGCGAAGCTGGCACGAGCCATCCAACAGGATACAGGGCCTTATTATCGCAAGGGCAAAGGATATGATTCACAGCCCCTTTCTACATGGATTCGGCTTTGGTTTGATTCCTACACAAAGCCAAATCTTCGCCCCAGCTCAGCAGATGGTTATAGGAGCATGATCGAGAACCACATCATCCCGGTTTTGGGTCATATCCAGCTTTCAAAGCTCAGCTCAATCCAGATTCAGCGCTTCTACAATGATCTGCACGCACAGGGCCGCTTAGACAACCATGGAAATCGGAAATATGAGCCATTGTCCACAAGCACTGTGAAGCACATTCATGCGGTATTGAGCGGCGCTCTGAAACAGGCAGTTAAGGAGCGGATTATTCCCTTCAACCCTTGCGATAACTGCAAAATTCCAAAGCGTGAAAAGAAAGAAATGCACGTCCTGCCGCAGGACAAGATAGGTGCATATCTGGATGAGGCAAAGCGACTTGGGGTCTATGCGCTTTTCTATTTGGAATTGACAAGTGGGCTTCGACGGGGAGAATTACTTGGCCTGGAGTGGGCCGACTTGAATCCGGAAACACGAATGCTGACGGTTAACAAGCAGCTCACTCGTTCTGGGGGAGAGTTGTGCATTTCTGTACCGAAGACTGAGAATTCGATTCGAACAATAGCTCTTCCAGAGAATACTGTTGCTTTGCTCATAGATGAGCACAACAAGCATCCGGATAGTCCCCTCATGTTTTGGTGTCCAAGAACTAATGGTTACTGGAGTCCGGACTCTCTTCGACATTTACACAAACAAATGCTCGCCGCTGCCGGAGTGGATGAAAGCGTTCGCTTTCATGATTTGAGACATACATTTTCGACCTTAGCAATTCAGAGCGGCGTAGATGCAAAAACGGTCGCTGGCATGCTCGGCCACTATAGTGCCGCATTCACGCTGGACACTTACACGCATGTGACAGAACAAATGAAGCGAGGCGCGGCTGAAAAGATCGGCGTTTTTATGAACACAAGTGTCAATGTGCAGGTTAATGTCGTTCACTCACCGAGTGCGGTAGTGCGTGGTGATTATGAATCGGATCTGGCTAACTGCCTAAACCCGTCGAATTCGACGGATTTAGATCCAACATCACAGTAGACATTGAACAAGGAAAAGGGACTCTGAAATCAGCAATTTCAGAGTCCCTTTTTTCGTTGGTCCGAGTAGTGCGACTCGAACGCACGGTCTCCTGGTCCCAAACCAGGCGCGATACCAACTTCGCTATACCCGGATGCATTATATTATTATAACAGGTCAAAATGCGCATGTCCAGTCCTCTATATAGCTTTTTGCATTTTTGCATTTTATGGAATCCTGCGCTCTAAACGCCATTGAGTGCGTCTTGCACAGATTAAATCTGCTATGTTAGAGTCAGGGCTGTTTCGACCTTTTGTAATTGCGCTGAAGTGTACTCTGTATAAAGGGATGCCTCTATTGTATTCCCATCTTCATCAAAGAATTCAACGGTAAATGCTTTGCCGTTACCGAGTACATCGACAATGGTTCCTTCAGTCCCTGCTTTGACCCCAGTTTCGGGATCATCATTTTTCAAGGTAACGGTATCGAAAAGCTTCAACATGGTTATTTCCTCACAGTCAAAACGAGTATGCGGGGATCACATATTTGCTCCATGCAGCAGCCTGCTCCATACACTGCTGATAGTCCGTTCGCAGTTCATCCGTCAGAGCATAGACCAGCCGCTTCACAACAACCTTATTCTCTGCAATCGGTCGGAATTTGAGGCTAATAAGGTATTCTTGTCCATCGCTGCACTGTGATAGAGACAGGAGATTTGTACCCGTCTTTCGGATCCAGTTTTCTCCCCAGACGATCTCGCCGCAATGTGGACACTCGAAGGATACAACGTAATCATCGCTCAGAGCATCGCCAATATCGGCATAGGGCTCTTCAAACTCGTAACTCTCAACGATGCCATTTCTATTCTCTACGGTCTCCTTGTACTCGTTCAGCCCCCTTATGAGGTCTAAATGTGTACAGAGAAGCGCTGTGCTCCTTGCGTCATTTAGGGCATCGTGGGAATCAAATGCAACCTCGCCGACGATCGCCAATGCATTGGCCAATGCGTATTGCTTTGTATCGTGTGTAACTTGATCCACAAAGATGTTCTGTAGATTGAAACACGGGGGCATAAAGCTGGTATCAATATTATGGAGATCCATATTCTTTCGCAAAATACGAAGATCTTCCGTCCCCCAGACCAGGAACACAAAGTCATCGCCACACCAATCGCAGAAAGAATTAAACACCGTATGGAACCCTTTCCCTTTTTGTAAATCCCGATTGGAAAGTTTAGTGATCTCCGCAACCTTGGGGTGAAGCTCTGTATAGTACTGAGGCGCAATCCGTTCATTGAAGGAGTCTACCACTTCAAGAGTCTGATTTAGCTTGATTGCTCCGATCTGAATAATCTCACCTGTCAAGAAAACCGGATCTTTGACCATCTCAGAAAAGGTAAAGCGCCTGATTCCACTCCATATCCATGACAATGTGCTCCACGGCAATTGCTCCTTCTTTCGTTCGATTGTAATCATCATAGAGCTGTCGGTGTCCAAAAGAACGGACAATGCGAATTATCCCTATTGACACCTTGAATACAGATGATTATCAAATTACCTGCAAACAAAAAAAGCCCCTTTCGGGACTTGTGATTTACACGAAAAAGATGAGCCTTGACCACCAGCAAAAGCAGTCAAGGCTCATCTTTCGTTCTTAGTATCTAACATCAATTTAACCTCGCTTTCTTGAGTTGAGAGGGAGTTAGCTGTACATTGGACTCACCCTTTCTGTACCTATAAGATAGCATAGGATAGACAAAAAATCAATGCAGGAAAGACACAACTTATCTTTCAAAAAACTAGTCATTACAATGAAATGTGGCGCGAATGTGCAAGACCAGATTGACATCTCTGCGCGATTACTGTATCATTAAATTGTTGAGGGCTTTCACACATGTAGTGAAAGCCCTCATTTTTCTGTTATTGACTGAATCCTCTGGCTGCATACAATGCCTGCTTTTGAATTCGATTTCTCATGAGTTGCCGAAACGTAATGGGTGCCACGACCTCAAGGACTGGCCCGAAGGACAATACGCGGATCAGCAACTCTGTTTCATCATCTTGGTCATATCGGAGTGTGATTCGATATAGCCGCTCGTCCAACTTCTGCGTCTCCTTTTCAAAATGGGAGAAATGCAATAGGACACGCTCCAAGCCATTGCGCTCATCATGGAGAAGTAGCGTAAGTGCTTTGAGGCGTCCTTTCGGCACGGTCACAGCGCCTGGGTCATATTCTTCCAGCAGCTCGCAGGAACGAATACGGGCCATGTTGATCGTGTTCATCCTCCGCATCCCCGTCACTAAGATCCGGAATTTATCGTCCTTCTCCGAATACTCCAAGCGGTACGGATTGCAGACAAAAGAATGGCGGACTCCAGTATGTCCGTGGAATCGAATTCGCATCTTCCGATTCTCATGGATCGCTCGCAATACCATGCGAAAGCAATGAACATAATTGGGATCGGAATAGGGATCTCCGTCTGCGTACTGGTCAAACCGGACGAAGGTATCCTGGGTATATAACGGTTCCACGTCTTCGAGACCTCTCATGTCTGGATCGAATAAAGCGATCCTCGGATCTGAGAGAAGGGCCTTCAGCCATCGCTTTTGCAAAGTGGTTAAAGGCATTGTCGGCTTTCCTCGCAGCACCGTATGGTAGCCGCTGTCCAGTAACGGCCATGCTCCGGACTGCAAGGCGGCAGGAATGGACAGTACGCTTTCTGCAAACGCTTTTTCCTGCACGATAGCAGTCAGTTTGCCAGTTGTCAGTGTATTTTCCGCAGCCTCGGACAATACAGCGGCAACGACATTGAAGTAGCTGCCGTAGATCTCACTAAACAGCATCTGTCTCACCCCCATAAATGGCTTCCATGTGCCTGAGATCATCATTGAAGGTTTTAACAACAAATTTGTTGCTGCATTGAAGGTCTACTATGCGACCGATGAAGGTTCGAATCCACGGCAGCATCTCCGAAGCGTCATAAACATCGGCGATAAAACGGCAGGTCTGATCGTCCAAGAGCTCTATGCGGCCGTGGCGCTTTTCGCGATCCAGTCGATGAAGAATGAATTCCTCACCGGGACCGAAGTGGATCGTCATCTCAATATGATCCAGGTTATAGTCCGGGCCAGTCGAAACGCCCCAGAGATGCTCATCGAATTTCTGCTGGAAACCTAAGTACTTTTCATACTGCTTTTCAACGCTTCCGGCTGTGACTTTCTTGATCGCGTCCAAGCGGAAGAATATCAGGTGCCTGCCACGGTAGTGGTAGCCGAGGAGATATTGCCTGCCGGATTGCGTGCTGCTGTAGATCTTTAGCGGGCAGACAGTTCGTTGGTAGTCGCGCCCATTGCGCAAGCTGCAGATAGAGAGCTCCACTGCTCGGCGCTCGTTGATCGCCAGCAGCAGATCACACAGAATATCGCTATCAAGCGCGTGCAGAATGTAATGGTGCTTGAAGCGAAAGATGTCCTTTGTGTGTTTCAGCTTATCCAAAAGGAAGGAACCTACGACACCAAGAGGATCTGCTTCTGAATAATAGGCAAGCGCATCCGCCCAGGAATCCAAGTCGATTTCAGCATTGTCAGTCCTCCGGTAGATGACTTCACGCCCGATTTTCTCCGACTGCAATAAACCGATATCTTCATATTCCTTGAGTTTCTTCCGCACGGTGGACTCATCCAGGGAGAAGTCTCCGTTGAAATGTGAGAGGTAGTCATCGTTGATCCGGTCAACAATCTCCTTGGAAGATAACGCACTGCCATCCGCAAGAAGATCCATAATATAGAAGTGGAGGGTAATGTCCTTATCCGTGAAGCTCTTCGCTTTGAATGCCTTATAAAGCGGATTGCAGGGAACTCTCCGGCTATCCATAGAGAGAAATACTCTCTTTCCGGATGACTCTTGATGAAAAGACATGTAGTCGCCCAGCCAGCTTTCAATTCTGCGCCGTTCGTTGTCATAGCTCCTGGCGCTCTTCATTCCATACTCATCACGGCTCTTAAATCCATAGACATAGAACTCGCGCATATAGTTCCGGATCCGTTCAAAGCTTTTGACCAACTCGCTGTATGCCATGCACTCCACCTCCTCTTCGCCAGATAGTATCACTTTAGATTGTTAGATGTCCAAAAGAACGGACAGCATCAAAGCAATCCTATCAATACCGGATACTCGACACAAAGTGTCTTACTATGATTATGTTCAGACTGCGAAAAAAATCAACACTTTTCGGAAGAGCATCAGACTACATTGATATTCTTCCAAAATGGAGAATCCCTTCTATGCCCACCTGATGAGTTCGCAACTTTTTTTCCGTGATTTTTCCTGATCCAGAGGGTATCCTTAGGTAAAGAAAAGCGCAGACAGCAACACTACGAAGCATATGACTTTTAATCATAGAGGCTACTTCCGATGAGCTTTCCGGCGAAGTTGGAACATGAATGCGCTTTGTGAAAGACGCCAACAGCAATCCACACTATCAACATTAGCTCACTTATGGAGCATGCGGCTTCAGGCCGGACGATAAAGGGTGAAAGTCCCTTTGTGATGATAACCAGCGGCGTCTTGTAAGATGTAGCGGCTGGCAGTACTGTAAGACTTCTGACGCCAGGCCTCGTAGCCAAAACCGTTTGAGTTTTACAATGCCAGACCGCTGCATTTCCAAGGAAAGGCACCAACAGCAAAGGTAGAATAGCTAAGTGGTTAAAGCAGCGGGTTCATAGCCCGACTTCGTGGGTTCGAATCCCACTTCAAATGGTGCCTTGTTTTATCAATTCAATCACGGAGGAGTGATTTTCATGCTGAAGTTTCTGAAAAAGGAAGCGAATATGACCCATACGGAAAATGGCTCTGCTACATATCGGTCTACCCAATCTGAGTGTCTGGACCTGTTTGCCACCATCGGTGCCCTGCGCAGAGGGTGCGATGAAGAGATCACCAATCGATTCCTCCGTGCTTATGCCGAGGATGCGGATCTGGCCATGAAGACCCTGTTCTTCGCAAGAGATATCCGTGGCGGCATCGGCGAGCGGCGCGTCTTCCGTACCATTCTGAAATGGCTGGCCAGCAATGAGCCGCTATCCCTGGAGAAGAACATCCAGTACATCGCAGAGTATGGCCGCTACGATGACCTACTGGCCTTGATGGGCACCACCTGCGAAGGCAAGGTGCTGCAGCTGATCAAAAAACAGCTGGCAGCTGACTTTGCCGCTCTGGAGGCCGGCGAGTCCGTGTCCCTGCTGGCCAAGTGGCTCCCCTCCGTCAATGCCTCCAACGAAGATGTGATCCGGCAGGCGAAGCGAATTGCCCGTGCGATGGGTATGAACGACGCCCAGTACCGCAAAACGCTGAGCGCCCTGCGCACCAAGATCAGCATCATCGAGAACAACCTGCGCGAAAAAGACTACACCTTCGATTACTCCAAGCAGCCCTCCAAGGCCATGTTCAAGTATCGTAAGGCCTTCATGCGAAATGATGGAGACCGCTATGATGAATTCATGAGCCGTGTCGCCGAGGGTACGGAGCAGCTCCACACTGGCACCCTGACGCCCTATGAGATGATCAAGCCCTTCTTCGGTCGCGGCGATATCTCCGATCAGGAGCGCAAGGCCATTGACGCAACATGGAAGACACAGGAGGATTTCACTGGCGGTGAGAACGCTCTGGTCGTCATTGATGGCTCCGGCTCCATGTATGGTGGTGCGCTTTTACAAAGTTTCGATAAACCGTCCGAAATTAATTCTTCCCTTTTTTGTATTCTTATATACACCGGCGCATTCCAAAACCACTTCATCACATTCTCTGAGAATCCCAAGCTGGTGGAGATTAAGGGCAAGGATATCTACGAAAAGGTGCGGTACTGTCACCAGTTCAACGAGGTCGCCAACACCAATATCCAGCGTGTGTTTGAGTTGATCCTCAAGACTGCCGTGAAGAACCGTGTGCCCCAGAAGGATATGCCTGCCAAGATCTTCATTATCTCCGATATGGAGTTCGACTACTGTACTGAAGATTGCTCCTTGACCAACTTCGAGTATGCGCAGCGGCTCTTCGAGGAACATGGCTACCAGCTGCCCGAGGTGATGTTCTGGAATGTGGCAAGCCGTAATCAGCAGCAGCCCGTCAAGATCAACGACCAGGGCGTTGCGCTGGTATCCGGCTGTAATCCCCGAATCTTCTCCATGCTGAAAGCCGGCATTCCTTCCCCCTATGCCTTCATGATGGATGTTCTGGGTTCCGAGCGTTACGCGGCGATTGTGGCATAATAGAGCTGACGCAGGAGGTGATAGCAGGTATGTTATCGCCTCCTGCTTTTTCTTTCCCAACAAAAGTGTTGCTGTTGGCAGAGATGAACCGTAAAATAAAGAGTATGAAGGAAAGGGAGATCGTTATGATTACGATTCAAGGTTTATATAATACTGCGGTCTGTTACACCCCCGAGTTGGAGGAGGCAGCCCGCAAGCAGATCCAGACCGTTTGCGATCAGGCCGAGTTTGCCGGCTGCAAGATCCGGATCATGCCCGATGTCCACGCTGGCAAGGGCTGTACCATCGGTACCACCATGACCATCCAGGACAAGATCGTGCCCGGTATGGTTGGCGTCGATATCGGCTGCGGTATGGAGACTGTTGAGCTTCGTGAGCGGGAGGTCGACTTTGAGAAGCTGGACGCCCTAATCCGCAGGGAGATCCCCTATGGCCGTGAGGTTCGAGACATTCCTCATGCACTGAACGCTGAGATCGATCTGACTCACCTCCGCTGCACAGATCAAGTCAATCTCAACCGGGCCATGCGCAGCATCGGCTCTTTGGGTGGCGGCAACCACTTCATTGAGGTGGATCGCGCGGAGGATGGCCGGTTGTTCCTGGTGGTCCACTCTGGCAGCCGTCATCTGGGCACCGAGGTGGCTGAGCACTACCAGAATGAGGGTCGGCGTGCCCTTTGGGGCGGCGCCCAGTATCAAGTTCAAGCCGCCATTGACCAGCTGAAGGCCGAGGGCCGGTTCCAGGAGATCCAGAAGACCATCAAGGCGCTCAAGAAGGAGCACGAGCTGAATATCCCCAAAGATCTGGCCTATGTGGAGGGTAAGCTGTTCGAGGACTATATCCAGGATATGAAGCTGACACAGCAGTTCGCCATGCTCAACCGCAAGGCCATGGTGGATGTTATCATGACTGGCATGGGCTTCACGGCGGTGGAGACCTTCACCACCATCCACAACTATATTGATACGGACGCCATGATCCTGCGTAAGGGCTCTGTCTCCGCCAAGGCCGGCGAGAAGCTGCTGATCCCCATCAACATGCGTGACGGTAGCCTGATCTGCAGCGGCAAGGGCAACGAGGATTGGAATTGCTCCGCACCTCATGGCGCCGGCCGGCTGATGAGCCGCAAGGCGGCCTTCAATGCTCTGTCCATGGAGGAGTTCCAGAAGGAAATGGAGGGTATCTACACCACCTGTGTTGTGCCCGACACGCTGGACGAGTCTCCCATGGCCTATAAGAGCATGGAGGAGATCGTCGCTCAAATCGGCCCTACTGCGGAGATTATTGAGCGGATCCGTCCTGTCTATAACTTTAAGGCAGCAGACTGAAATACAATGATGAAAGGCGGTGTTGACCGTGGAAGCATTGATCAAAGAAAAGCTTCATGAAATCGAGCAGCGGGAGAACTGCCGCATCCTTTTGGCCGTGGAGTCCGGTAGCCGTGCTTGGGGCTTTGCTTCTCCGGACAGCGACTATGATGTGCGCTTCATTTATGTGCGCCCCAGAGAGAGCTATCTCAGGCTCAACCGGGTCCGTGATGTGATCGAGCTGCCCATCAATGGTGTTCTGGACATCAACGGTTGGGATGTGGACAAGACACTGAAGTTGCTCCATAAATCCAACCCCACCGTATTTGAGTGGTTTTCCTCTCCCATCGTGTATCAGACCACTGACTTCACTGAGGCGTTTAAGCCCGTCATGCGGCGCTACTTCTCGTCCAAGAGTGGCCTTTGGCACTATCTGCAGATGGCGGAAGGAAACTATCGAGAATACCTGCGCGGCGACATGGTGAAGGCCAAGAAGTACTTCTATGTACTGCGGCCAATCCTTGCTTGCCGGTGGATCCTTGAAAAAGGTACTCCGCCCCCAATGCTCTTTTCTGAACTGGCGGCGAGCCAGCTTCCGGACTACCTGGAGAAAACCGTTGCGAAGCTGCTTGATCTGAAGATGAACTCCCCTGAGGTGAAGATGATCCCGAGAATCGATATCCTCAACGCTTACATGGATCGGAGCATTGCAGAGGTGCGTGCTCTGGTGGAGCAGTATCCGAGAGAAATCACGAAGGACTGGGAGGAACTCAATGCGCTGTTCCTCGCCGCACTGGAGATGTGATCTTATGATGAAATTGCCACCACAAGTGAATACAGCATTTGAGATGCTTGAAGCGGCCGGCTATGAGGCGTACCTTGTTGGTGGCGCAGTGCGTGATTATGTGCGTGACAACAGTCCTGCGAAGGATTGGGACATCACCACCAACGCGCTCCCAGAGCAGGTGGAGGAGATCTTTACAGGCTACCACCTGATTGAGACTGGCTTGAAGCATGGGACTGTAACTGTTGTGATCAACCAAGAGCCTCTAGAAATCACGACCTATCGCGTTGACGGGGACTACTCCGACCATCGGCATCCGGACTCAGTCAGCTTTACCCGCAGCCTGAAGGACGATCTTGAGCGCCGGGACTTCACCATGAACGCTCTGGCCTACAACCCCAGGACAGGTGTTGTTGACTTCGTAGGAGGCAAGGCGGACATTGCCGGCGACCTTGTCCGCTGCGTGGGAGATCCAGATCGGAGATTCCAGGAAGATGGCCTGAGAATGCTCAGAGCCCTTCGCTTCGCCTCCGTGTATGGCATGACGATCGAAGCTGCCACGGCAGCGGCCATCCACAGGAACAAGCACTTGCTCAAAGGTATCGCTGCGGAGCGCATTCTGGTTGAGCTTACCAAAATGCTCTGCGCTCAGGGCGCGGCAGGTGTTCTGCGGGACTTCGCCGATGTGCTGGCCGTCCCGATCCCGGAGCTCACACCCATGTTTGGCTTTCCGCAGCATAATCCACATCATGACAAGGATGTCTGGGACCATACCATCGCGGTCATTGAAAGTATCACCCCTGAACCGGTGCTTCGTTGGGCAGCCCTGCTGCATGACATTGGGAAGCCTTCCTGTTTCTCGCTCGCCGAGGATGGCATTGGCCACTTCTTCGGGCACTCGGATCAGAGTACTTCAATGGCGGAGAGTATCCTCAGTAGACTTCGCTTCGATAACGCCAGCAAAGAACAAATTGTAAGACTCGTTCGCTATCATGACATGCCCATCACGGCCGACAGGAAGCCAATCAAACGGCTTTTGAGCAAGCACGGTGAGGATGCTACCCGGCAACTGATCGAGCTGCACAAGGCAGATACGCTTGGTCAATCGGCCATCTGCAGACACCGGATCGCAATCTTTGAGGAAGTATCGCAAATGATCAATGAGATCCTGCAGGAAGAGAGCTGCTTCACACTCAAGGACTTGGCAGTTAATGGACATGATATGATGACATTGGGCTTTCAGGGACCGACCATTGGCCGTGTGCTGCAGGAATGCCTGGATGCAGTCTTGGATGAGCAGATCCCCAACGAGCATGAGGCGCTGATGGCCTTTGCAAAGGATAGACAGCTGAAGAGTTAATACCAAAACGGCAATACCAAGCAGGTATTGCCGTTTTGGTATGCACAGGAACTTAGGTGGGTTGTAGGGTTTTGTCAATGGTCGTATAATGAGTGATGAAGCAAAGTGACGATCGTGAGGTTGCCTTTGACTTCGATTATGCTACTCACTTGTTCCGGCAACTCTCTAAATCGCATCACAAGGGAACATTTTCCCTATTTTTGCGTCTATATCAATAAGGGATTCATGTCTGATGTGAAAAGGAGGCTGCTGATATGAAACAGAAAAAGAAATGGGTTATTCCCCTCTGTGTGATAGGAGTCATACTGCTACTTTGTGCGGGTGGCCTTTGGTATATGATAAATCACTCCATGAGTTTCTCTGTCGGACGCTGCTTAGTAGCGGACAACGGATCGTATATGTTCATCGATGGAAACTCACCCATTATCATGAGCAACCGAAAGGATAAGGAAGGTCTGTTCTCTGGCTTGGGGACCGGCGATAAGATTTTGATCTTCCACGATGGGATTGCGGAAACCTATCCAGGCAGGACCGGTGCGTATTGGTGTGTGAAATTGGAAGACGGTACGCAGGCCGATATTCCGGAACAGGTCATAGAAGAGCTTACGGAACTCGGATGGACCATTGTAGGAAATGAAGCTGATCCAGATTCCGTGACGCCAGAACCGGGAGCATACGCTTTTGAGGCGCAGTACATCCGGACCAATGGCGGACCTGAAGATGGCTATCCTTACCACACCGTGATCAGTTCCAGAGCGGAATTGGAAGCCTATTACGAGGCATACAAGGACATTTATAGTCTGGAACGAAGAGAGACAGTCTACTCCGACAGCACAATCGGCTTTTTGGATGCCTGCGACAAATATGATAACGCCTATTTTGAACGGCAGAATCTTGTTCTGATCGTACTGCAGGAAGGCAGCGGATCAATTCGGCATGAGATTACAGATGTGCGTCGTCACCGTATTGAGAACGGTGCATTGGATGGGTGGGACATTACGATTGACCG
>OHCL01000291.1_pt1 | contig 17820 bp, 18 predicted proteins | sample 1577591 | NCBI WGS metagenome assembly OHCL01 (sample SAMEA3879549, study PRJEB24766) | human gut metagenome | biome: human-associated habitat; feature: feces | place: USA | collected 1985/1987
GGGCTCGTTAGGGACTTGCACCCATTAGGCAACACACATGCTAGTCAAACAAATATTCAATTGGCTCTTGCCCCAATTGACGGATGCATAGACATCATTCGAACCGAGCTTGGTAGTTAGCGCATTGATCAAGTTGAAGCCCAAACTGCCACCCGATGAAGTCCTGCGGGTATGAATATCTATCACGTATGCAATATTCTTTCCATATCTTACGCCAGGGCTATCGATATAATCTACACTCATAATAGAAGCTACATCCAGCATCTGCACGTCATGCATATTGGCGAGAATGCCATTGATACGAATCTGCACTTCTCCTTTATTATCGGTAGCAGAAATGGAACGGCCAGCCTCATCAACCCTGATATGAGGCAAAGCCAACTTTCCCAAAAGCGAAAAACCAGAAAAAGAACGCTGCTTCTGAATATCGCTTGGGAATATCAACTTGCCATCTTCCTTGTTGACTACTCGTGCCGCCTTCACAACAACCTCTTGCAAGGCTATAGAATCATTCGATACCTTCTGGATCTCCTGGGCACGTATTTCTAAACAAGAGATCAATGCCCACAGCATCACCATAGCTGTTAACAATTTACTTTTCTTCATTGTCATCATGTACTTTTCTAAAACTTGTTTTCTGCTGCAAAGGTATCAAAAAGAGAAGACCGAAGCGAAAAATATGACTGACATGAGTCTGACATTTATCAATTAACGAATATTATATCTAGTTTTATACCATCTTTCATAGAATTTCTGTACTTTTGCATTTGAATCTTTAAACAGTATATCATTTAAACAGAATAGATAATATGAAACTGAAAGCATATCATTCCATCCTCATCTTCGCCATCCTTGTGATGTCTGCGGCATTCTCCAGCGTGAGTAACTACCGCAAGGCACAGTATGCCATTGTACAAGATATGAACAAAGCTTTGGCTCTGACTCTTCAGGAAAATAAATATCAATGGATTACGCCTGATACCATCCAGAGCTACCGCTCACATCTCAGCATCGACCTGCTGAAGTCGACCAGTAATCTCTGCTATGTGATGGAAGACAGAAGAAGAGGCAAGAACAATTCCCAGCTGGTAAATAGCGCCAACCTGCTCAGCAGCAAACAGATGCTCCTCAACGAGCATTCTATCCAAAGTTATGCCAACTGTTCGATGGCAGAAGTTTTGAGTATGAGCAACCAGCGGACATCTTTGACGCTTACCCTCATGGCTATGATTTGGGCAATTGCATCGCTATACTATCATCGCAGAAAACAACCCTGGAATCATGAGGCCGATATGTTCGGCACCATGTGCTATTCTCAAGACGAGGATTCCTTCTACAATCAGGAAAACGGACAAGCCATCAAGTTTACTCCGATGCAGCACCAGCTGATGCAACTCTTCTTCAACAATACGCATCATCAACTCTCCAAACAGGAGATTTGTGATGCTCTTTGGCCCAAGAAACCGGATGCCAGCGAAACGCTCTATACCTTGATTCGCCGTATCAAACCGGTGATTGAGCAGAATAGCAACCTCATAATTGAGTCGGAAAGAGGCAAGTCTTACCGACTGATTATCAGATAAGTTCAGAAATGTCAGCCAAATGTCATACTTATTATTTGGTTGTTTCCCATCTTCTTCATACCTTTGCTGCTAAAATATAAAAGTGGCAAAGATATGAAGAAGATTTTTTTGATAGCAGTTGTCTTGCTGATGATGATAAACTTCATCATCAACTATCATCATGAGGTTACGAAAGATCAGCATACACCAATGGCGGATTTCAAGACCAAGGTAGAGATGGCACCCATGAAGGAATACAATGACCCGGACTTCGGCTACGTTGTCAAATATCCTTGCTTCTTCCAGCAGGAGGATACTTCGGTATCGGGATACCAGGGCTATGCCCGCTTCTCATTCACCAATCATGCCAACATCATCCTGGAGAGTTACGTTACCCCAAACTATAGCAACACCCTCCAGGCTTGTGCCGATTCTCTAGCCCAGAAGCTTCATTCGGAGCGGACGATGCAGGCATCGAATAAGGCATTCATCCTCTCCGGTCCTGTCTATGAAAACGGAGTAAGAGTAGATGGCTACAGTCATTATGATAAATTCATCAAGAGTGGCAGAATACTCTTCGTCTATTCCCTCACCTATCCCGACAGCTACAAGCCAGCCATGCCCCGACTGTTCAAGCTCATAGACGACTGGAGAGTTTTAGGTGCATATTAATCAGCCTTGAAGATATCCTCACGAGCCTCTTGGAATTGTATAAAAACAGCTTTCAAAGAAGATAAAAGCACTTGATTATTTGCATATATCAAATAATAATTGTACATTTGCGGTGTAAATATAAACATCGAAGATTATGTCAATATTCAGTCACCTCTTTGGAAGGAAGAACAATCTCACCGTAAACTCTGACATCAAGAAGAAAGATGCCAGAAGCAGGAACATTGCCTTCGTGGATACCGAAGTGGGACTGAAAGACCATAAAATACACGACATCGGAGCATTGCGTTATGACGGAGCCAACTTTCACCAAGCATCGCAGACGGCACTGAACAAGTTCCTGCAAGAAGGAAAGGTTAACTATATCTGCGGTCATAACCTCATTCATCACGATGCCCGCTATCTCCAACTCAACGGCATACTGATAGATACCCTCTATCTCTCCCCACTCCTCTTCCCCAAGCGCCCTTACCATCATCTGGTAAAGGACGACAAACTGATGAGCGAGCAGATGAATAATCCTGTCAATGACTGCGAGAAAGCCAAGGAACTGTTGATGGATGAAATCGCTGCATGGAATCAATTATCAGAAAGGAAGAGGAAAATCTTCACCTTGCTGCTCCAGAATGAAGAGGAATTCAGAGGATTCCTGATGTATGTGGGAGCCATCGAAAAGGATGATGCAATCATAGGTGTTTCAGAATTCATTCTTTCTGAATACAAGAATCATATTTGCGCCCATGCCGACATTCCGGCTCTTGCAGCCCAGTCTCCTTGCGGCTTGGCATACGCCTTGGCCCTCATAGGCACAGACGATTACCAATCTGTAACCCCAGGTTGGGTACTCTTCCATTATCCCGAAGTAGAACATATCATCTATATGCTCTGCCATACTCAATGCACCGATGGCTGCGAGTATTGCAACCGCATGCTCGACATTCATCACAACCTGAAACAACTCTTCGGCTATGATGCCTTCCGTACCTATGACGGCGAACCGCTGCAGGAACAGGCATCGCAGGCAGCAGTGGATGGTAAGTCATTATTAGCGATTTTTCCTACGGGTGGCGGCAAGTCGCTCACCTTCCAGTTGCCAGCCCTGATGGATGGCAGAACCATACATGGACTCACCGTGGTTATCTCGCCTTTGCAGTCATTGATGAAAGACCAGGTAGATAACCTCGCATACCGCGGCTTCACCGATGCCGTAACCATCAACGGTCTCCTCGACCCTATCTCCCGCTCCCTAGCCATCGAACGAGTACAGAGCGGAGATGCCACCTTATTATATATAGCACCAGAGATGTTGCGCTCCAAAACCATCGAGCGCATCCTGATGGCACGGCATGTGGTGAGATTCGTCATTGATGAAGCTCACTGCTTCTCTGCATGGGGACAAGACTTCCGGGTGGATTACCTATATATCGGCAAGTTTATCAAGGAATATCAGGAACGCAAGTTTGGCAAGGATGCAATGGCCCGCAATCATGGTCAAACCCTGATACCCGTATCTTGCTTCACCGCCACTGCAAAACAGAAGGTGGTGCAAGACATCTGCGACTATTTCAAGCATTGGCTGGGCACCGACCTCCAGCTCTTCGCCTCATCGGCCTCACGCACTAACCTGCACTATTCCGTTATTCACGTAGATAGTGACGGCAACAAATACAATCTTCTGCGCTCGCTGGTAGAGCAGGCAGATTGCCCTACCATCATCTACGTATCCCGCACCAAGCGAACCCGGGAACTCGCCCAAAAACTGAACCGTGACGGTATATCCGCCCTGCCCTATAATGGCAAGATGGATGCTGATGAGAAGATACACAATCAGGATGCCTTCATGAGCGATAAGGTTAGAATCATTGTCGCCACTTCCGCCTTCGGCATGGGAGTAGATAAGAGCGATGTGGGGTTGGTTATCCACTACGACATCTCCGACTCTCTGGAGAACTATGTACAGGAGGCTGGACGTGCAGGAAGAGACCCACACCTCGATGCCAAATGCTATGTACTCTATAGCGACGAGGACTTGGATAAGCACTTCATCCTGCTCAACCAAACCAAACTGAGCATCAGTGAGATACAACAGGTATGGAAAGCCGTTAAGGATTTTACCAAGCAGCGTCCACATGTAAGTTGTTCGGCACTGGAGATAGCCCGTCAAGCCGGTTGGGATGACTCGGTATCCGACATAGAAACCCGTGTTCGCACCGCCCTATCTGCTCTAGAACAGAGCGGATACATAGAGCGTGGCAACAATATTCCGCACGTCTATGCCACAGGTATCACTGTCAAGAACATGGACGAGGCAAGACTGCGCCTCACCGAATCACCCCTGTTCTCGGAAGATGAGATGCAGAATGCCATCCGCATCATCAAGTCGCTCATCACCCAGAAGCATATAGCCAAGGCACAGGATAGCGAGGCTGAATCCCGCATCGATTACCTCGCCGACATCTTAGGACTCAGCAAGCGAGACGTCATCTCCTCCGTTGACCGAATGCGACAGGAAGGCATCCTTGCCGATACCCGTGACATCTCTGCCTATCTGCAAGACATCAGCGACAAGCAACGCAAGCCTCAGCAGATGCTGGAAAACTTCGCCAAACTGGAAAGATACATTCTGGAACATATCCCGGATGAATCGCTGCATATCACATACAAACAACTCAATGACAATGCCGTACACGACGGCATCAACACTTCAACCGAAAAGAAAATCCGCACACTGCTATACTTCCTGGCAGTGAAGGGATATGCGCACAAGAAGGAAGATGGCGTCCGCAATCTTATCGTGACAAGAGACAAGGACATAGAGACCATCATCAAGCGATTCGAAAGACGAATTGAAGTTTGCCGATTCATTATCGAAAGACTATACAGCCTGGCTGAGGAAAACAGTAAAACTGTAACAGAAGAGAGCAAGAATAGCTCTTCTGAAGAAAAGAATCCTGGTTTAGGAAAAGCCTCTGGCGCAACAGACAATAGAAAAGAGAAGCCTCTTCAATTCTCGGTAGTTGAACTTCTGAACGATCTGAAATCCAGCAACCAGTCACTCTTCTCCGACTTCTCTTCCCTGCAGTTGGAGGACGTGGAGGAAGCCTTGCTCTATCTCTCCAAGATAGGAGCCATGAAGCTGGAAGGAGGATTTCTGGTACTCTACAATGCAATGGCGATTAAGCGTACCAAGGAACTTCGCATGCGCTATAAGCAGGAGGATTATCGCATGCTCAACGAATTCTACAAGCAGAAGATTCAGCAGATTCACATTGTGGGCGAATATGCCAACCTGATGGTAAGGGATTATGACGCCGCCCTGCAATATGTGCAGGATTACTTCCAGATGGACTACCACCGCTTCATCTTAAAGTACTTCAAGGGCAACCGGGAGACTGAGATAGAGCGCAACGTAACACCTTCGAAGTACAAACAACTCTTCGGAATGCTCTCCAAGCGACAGAAGGAAATCATCGACGACCACGAGTCACGCTGCATCGTAGTCGCTGCCGGTCCTGGCAGCGGCAAGACACGTGTGCTCGTACATAAACTTGCCTCTCTCCTGCTGCTGGAAGATGTAAAGCACGAACAACTCCTGATGCTCACTTTCTCTCGTGCAGCCGCTACCGAGTTCAAGCAGCGACTGATGCAACTCATCGGCAATGTCGCCCATTTCGTAGAAATCAAGACCTTCCATTCCTACTGCTTCGACCTGCTGGGCAGAGTTGGCAATCTGGATGAGGCTGGAGATGTGGTTAAGCAAGCCGCCGAAATGATCAACAATGGAGAAGTGGAGCCCAATCGCATCAGCAAGACCGTGCTCGTTATTGACGAGGCACAAGACATGAGCAAGGATGACTATGCCCTTGTCTCTGCTCTGATGAAAGCCAACGAAGAGATGAGGGTGATAGCCGTAGGCGATGATGACCAGAACATCTATGAGTTTAGAGGTTCCAACTCGCAGTATCTCTATGAATTGACCCAGACAGAACACAGCCGTTTCATTGAGATGACAGAGAATTACCGCAGCCTTCGCCACATCGTGAATGCTGCCAACGACTTCGCCCGCAACATCCGCCAACGAATCAAATCTACCCCTATCATCTCCATGAGTCAAGAAGATGGAGAGGTAAGAATCGTGAAGCATCCATACGAGATTCAGGAGAAAAAAGTTTATATGTATCAGCCTATCCTAGAAGATGTTACGCGATTACTAAGAAGTAACGCTTCAAAAGAATCCGATGCATCTTCCCGCAAGAAGAACGAAACCATCAGTATCCTTACGCAGACCAATGAGGAGGCTGTCATCATGCTGGCTCTTCTTCACAGTCATGGCATCATGGCCAAGCTGGTGCAATCAATGGACGGCTTGCGCTTCTGGAATCTGGCAGAGGTAAGATACTTTTTAAAGAAGATAGACCAAGGCATCAAGGAGACGAAATCCCCTATCATCCCTGATGATATTTGGGAAGCAGCCAAGCAGCAGACATTCAAAAAGTATGCCACCAGCCAGGCTTTGCCATACCTGCGCCGCAGCCTCCAGGTATTTGAGCAGACCAATCGTGCCAAGTACTACAGCGACCTGAGGGAGTTCGTGTTCGAATCATCAGTAGAAGACTTCTGTGACATCTCGAAATCAGACATCGTGGTCAGCACCATCCACAAGGCAAAAGGCCATGAGTTCGACCATGTACTAATGCTCATTACCCATCCCGAACATCCTACAGACGACATACTGCGCCGATACTATGTAGGCATGACCCGTGCCAAGCGTACACTAACCATCCACACCAACGGCAATCTCTTCGACAGTCTGAAAAGTGCCCAGCATCTCTATGATGCCCAAGCCTACGATGAGCCCAACGAAATAGTGCTTCAGCTCTCACACAAGGATGTAAACTTGGGCTTCTCCAAGCCTCACAAGGACGCTATCCTTTGCCTGAGAAGTGGTATGCCGTTAACCTACCACGACCATTGCCTCTGTCTCCCATCAACAGGCAGAGACATAGCCCAGCTCTCCATCAAGATGAAGGAGGAACTAGGCAAATGGGAGTTGAAAGGTTACAAGGTAACCGCTGCCCGAATCCGCTTCATCGTGGCATGGAAGTCAAAAGATGCACCGAGGGATGAGAAGGAATCCGCCATCGTGCTCGCAGATTTGGTGATGAAAAAATAAGGTAAATTCATTAAAAATCGTTCATTTACTTGGTTATAACAAGAAAAAGCACTATCTTTGTAGCGTTGATTCCCGGTAGCCTCTGATTCGTCAAGCTATCGGGTCTTGTTTTTATACGATTTTTGCCTACAAAAATACATCTTTTTTTGCAATTACGATAATGCCACATTACATAATTAGAGAAAATTAACCGTAAAAAGTTATAAAAAGTCCTTGTAGTTTCGTATTATTATTGTATTTTTGCAACATATATTAATATTGATAGATATGGAGAAGAAACAAATCATAGAAGCAATGCACAATAGATTGCATGAGATTGATCCTCATGCAAAAGCCATCTTGTTTGGTTCCCGCGCTAGAGGTACAGAACATGAAGGAAGTGATTGGGATGTATTGATTCTTCTAGACAAACCAAAAGTTACGCTTCAAGATTACGATAAGTATTCTTATCCACTAAGAGAATTAGGCTGGGATATTGATGAAATCATCAACCCTATACTTTTCTCCCAAAAAGAATGGGAGGAGAACCATTATACATTATTCAATCATAACGTAAATAAGGAAGGAATTACAATATGATAAAGGGACAACTTACAGACGCTGACAGAACCGAAATTGTAAAATATAGACTAGAAAAAAAGCATATCGAACATATAATGAAGCTGTCGGTTCTATAAAAAATGGTTATGTCGAAACTGCAGCCAATCGTTTATACTATGCAGCTTACTATGCAGTTTCTGCTTTACTCATTTCTTATAAGTATGAAGCTAGTACTCATAATGGCGTAATCCAAATGTTTGGAAAAGTCTTTTTGAGGAACAACATCATTGACAAAAAGTATGGCAAGACTTTCAATCAGCTTTTCTCCTTACGATTAACTGGCGACTATGAAGATCGTCATATTCTTGATATGGAAACAGAGGTACTTCCATTGGTTGAGCCAGCTAAGGAATTAATAGATTTAGTGTCAGAAATGGCTAAAAAGCAATTAAAAGAATTAACATTATAGAAACATCCTTCAGTAATTTCATTGAACATTCAAAGTATCAAAGAGTTTTGCTGAAGGATGTTTTCAATAACAAACTATTTATTTTGTCTCATTATCCAATGTCCCCAACAATCAGCAATCAACTTGGCCAATGTTTTTATGAATAACGTAAAGAACAATGAACAAATTGCAGTCAGCAAATAGACCCGAACTGACTGAATTCCTGATGTTTCAACAAATTGACAATAAGTCTTCAAGCCTTTAAAAGAAATTTGTGTAACGTTAAAGTTTAATAATGGCAAAATAGGAATGAGGAAGATATCATATAGTATTTCCTCATTTCTATTCCTTTATTTATCATTGTTTGTCTGAATGAACTCAGAAATCATATCTTTTATCGTTCTCTCTGCTCTATCTATTCCAACCAACTCTATCAACCTATTATAATCTTCTATTTCATTGTCTGTAAACGTGACTATTATCTGCCTCTCTTTTCGTCCAGCAATGTGAGTATACTCTTCTGGATATACCCAAAAACAACTTTTACAAAAGTTCACGTCATGCAAATTCCAATTTGAGCAATGCTCACAAGTCCATGATTTTGCCCGATTAGCTGAAGGACTTAACAACATATAGCAATCTATATCATTCCCTTCATTTTCGCCGCCAATTTCATAAGGTATTCTATGATCCACCTGAAGCAAACCTTCCGGCATTGGCTGTAAATAAACGAAACAAATAGCCCCATATTTTTCTACCAACGCCTTCTTCAAAGCTTTCGAAAGAGCTGTTCTACCAGCTTTTTTAGACACTTTATCATCTAAAAAAACTGGTTTACCAAATTTATATGCCGCTATATTTCGTCCATCCGAACTTTTTACTTTGTATGTCAATAGATTCACCCCTCTCTCACGAACATCTCTTGCGGCACGTGGAGGATGCTCATAGCCATACTTTTCTTTTAAATCCTCTGTTGTTATAAAGCCATATTTCAGGATATGCTGAATTACTATTGAAGGACGTTTATCTGTTATTGCATTTAATTTATCCAGAACTGATTTTGAAAGTTTCATACTACTTCATTAAACAAAAGTTGTTGCTCACTAACTACATAATTTTTCTCGTGTAGATTACGACTCAAATACAAAGCCTCATAAGTCGTCTCTTTTCGTCCAAGTAAAATTGCTTGACTTGACAAACCTGCATTCAATAAAACTTTTCGTAAGCCCAATGTTTCTGGTAAATCTTCGCCATATTGCTTATCACCGCATAAGCCATCATAGCTAATCGCAAAATCTACACCACGAGCATTTAAATCAGCAATAGCCTCGACAAATTCCGAAAAATTAATACCCGAAAAATAACGATTATCACGAGAATTACATACACCTTGATAAGGCGGATCCATATAAACCAAATCTCCAGGCACAGCTTGCTCTAACACTTTTCGATAATCCATTGATGTAAATTCAGCCTTACCCTTCAACATTGCAGAAATCTGATAAATATTTTTCGCTAATGTCAAAGGAGAAGTTCCTTTCCTTCTTTTATCAGGGGATTGATTAAACATCCCTGCGCTGCTATATCTCACAGAACCTTTCACGCATCTGGCCAATAAATATAGCATATTAGCAGCCGTTTTATTTCCTTGATTAAACTCTTCTCTAACTTTATAAAAATGTGCAACACTACCTTCATTAAACGACAATTGCTCTTTCCATACTTTTTCATATTCTGCGATTAGTATATCTGGAGTTTCAACTGCCTCTCTCAATATTTCTACCAGAGGTGTATTCAAATCATTTAAATAATATTTCTGTGCTCTATGTTGCTGAGCAACAGCCATTGTTATAGCAGCCATACCCGAAAATGGTTCTATAAGCCGCGCAAAGCGATGAGGAAAATACTCAAGAATCTTAGGAGCTAAAATTCGTTTTGAGCCTTGATATTGTACTATGTGAGGAACCGTTTTTGCCATAATGTTCAAATATTACTTTATAAAAAGAAATGGCATTTGCCAAATCCAAGGGCAAAGGTACAATAAAATATTGAAATAACCATACTTTTCATGTTAAAAGTTACGCTATATCATACATTTTCCATCGCTACTAACGCTCACACGGCATCGCTACTACCGATTAACCTCCACTGATAATACCAACAAAGACCAGACACCATTACCAAAAAGGCCGCCCAACACCTGATTGGCGTGTGCACAACACGTGATGTGCGTGTGCATATCAGCTGTTATGCGAGCGCACAACAGCTGTTGGGCGGTCAACGAATCAATATATCTCAAAGACATAACCTTATCTCTACGACAACTTCTATAGTATCTTTTAAGGACTTCCATTGCATGTTTCAACCGCTTCCAACGTATCTTTCAACTGCTATTGATATATCTTTCACCTTCTATCATTATATTTCCGCCCAACTATCATTATATTTCCGCCCAAACATTCGTTATTATCAGAAGAAATGCTTACCTTTGTGGCTGCATACAATCTTAACAAAATAAAAACAAGACAATTATGGCTATCAAATACGAAATACATTACCTGCCCAATGCAGGAGGAAATGAAGAGACTCGCCGATTCGCCCATATCTTTGAGCAAACAGCTATGACTGACAAGGAGATGATCAGCCGAATCGCCAGACATAGCTGTCTGGGAGAAGGAGAAGTTTCGTCCGTACTCATGAAACTGCGTGATATCATAGAAGAAGACCTGCAGGATGGAAAACGTGTCAACATTCCGGAAATAGGTTATCTCTCGCTCTCGGTAGATCTGGATATGGATGACCTGAAACCCGACAATAAAGTGAGAGCTGAATATGTAAGCGTAAGAGGCATCAAGTTTCGCCCCAATGCAGACCTGTTGAAACAGGTGAAATATAATACTCATTTCGAGAAATCACAGTATACTTCCCGCTCCTACCCTTTCTCTGAAGATGCATTGAAGGAGAAAATAAGAGAGTATCTGAAGCATAACCGTTCCATTAACAGAAAAGTACTGGAAGCGGAATTTCATATCCGTAAACAGACAGCACTCAACTGGCTGAAGAAACTGGAAAAATCCGGTTTCCTGATTAAAGAAGGTTCCCGGAATGCGCCGGTTTATTTCCTGGCTGAAGAATAGGAACCCATCGGATGATAGGTCTCATCATGATAGAACTCTCTAGATGACTGCAAGCCATAGCCTCCGCGACCATCTAGGCTTCATTACATTAAATCTACCCCCTAAAGATAAAGTAATATGCCAAATAAAGAAGAAAAGAGAATAACAGAGCAGAGCTCGCTCTACGAACATCTGGAAAAGATGAGCGTGGATGAACTCACCGCTCATATCAATGCAGAAAACAAGAAGGTGGCTGTGGCAATAGAACAAGCATTACCTGCCATTAACCAACTGATTTCCGCCATCGAAGGGCAGCTGAAGAAGGGCGGAAGACTCTTCTATGCCGGTTGCGGAACGGGCGGAAGACTGGCTACGCTCGATACCATCGAAGTGCAGAACACCTATGGCATCGACGGTTCGCAGATACAAGCCATCTTCCCCGGAGGCATCGGCTGCCTTACACAAACCAGAGAATCCAGAGAAGATGACCTGGAGAATGGTTGGCACCAGCTCTGCGATAAACATATCTCAAAGCTGGATTTCGTGCTGGGCTTCTCAGCAAGCGGCACCACACCCTTCGTGCTCGCCATCCTGAAACATTGCAAGGAGGCTGGCATTCCTACGGGTTGCATCGTCAACAATCCTCACGCTCCCATCGCCCAAGCAGCCGATTATCCCGTAGAAGTAATCACGGGACCGGAATTCGTAACAGGAAGTACCCGCATGAAAGCCGGATCATCGCAGAAGATGATTCTGGATATGATCAGCACTTCCCTTCAGATAAGACAAGGACGGGTGGAAGGCAACAAGATGGTGAACGCCAAGCTTATCAACCATAAACTCATCGACCGCGCCTGCCGCATCTTCATGGAACGCAATCCGGAATACACGGATTACGAAGAAGTGAAACAGCTGATACTGAAAGCTGGAAGCGTGAAGAAGGCGGAAGACTTGCTGAAGAGTAAAAGCGATTTAGATATTTAGATAGAGTTAGACAAAACTTCACCTTATATAAATAGAACTATCAAGATTTCACCTTATATAATAGGACTATATGGCAAAGAAAGCAATTGTAATGGGTGCCACATCGGGCATAGGAATGGAAGTGGCAAAACTGCTTGCTGCAAAAGGATGGCAGGTCGGAATTGCCGGAAGAAGAATTGAAAGATTGCAGGCTCTGATTTCGCAGGGCGGCATTACCTGCTACCAGCAAATAGACGTGACTTCTCCCGATGCTCCTGCCCAACTTCTCGAACTCATCGATAAGTTGGGAGGCATGGACCTCTACTTCCATAGTTCCGGCATTGGCTGGCAGAACAACTCGCTGGATATAGAAAAGGAGTTGAAGACTGTGGAAACCAACGGCTTAGGATTCACAAGAATGGTAGATACGGCATTCAACTGGTTTGCTACTCATCATCAGAACAATTCAAAAGCCCGCATTGCCTGCATCACTTCCATCGCCGGAACCAAAGGTCTCGGTGCTGCCCCTGCCTACTCTGCCACCAAGCGATTCCAGAACCATTATCTGGAATGCCTTTCGCAGCAGGCACGGATGCGTCATCTCCCTATCGCCATCACAGATATCCGACCAGGCTTCGTAAAGACCGACCTCATCGCAGGCAGCAGTTATCCGCTGCAGCTCAAACCGGAAGATGTGGCGAAACATATCGTGAATGCTATCGAAAACGGAAAGGAAGTTAAGGTAATAGACTGGAGATATGATATCCTCGTCTTCCTCTGGCGACTCATTCCTAGATGGTTATGGACGAGATTGAAGATTACAACATAACAACTTTATTCCTTTCTGATGACAATCGTCTTGAACCAGTCTTTCAATACTCCCGCATATTGATCCTGCGAATCAGACAGCAGGATGACAACCTGGGAACCATCTTCCAACTTGGGTCCCAGACACATACCTTCGTAATTGGCAAAGGAACGCTTGGAAAGTGACAAGCCGGTTTTCCATTCCGCGAGCAATCTCTTCTTCAAGAAAGGAGTATCTGATGAAAACTTCTCTTTCAAAGCAAACTCCTCAGAATTCAAAGGATTGATCAGATAGAGCTTGCACTTGCAGAAAGCCCCAATCTTGATCTTCGGGATAAAGGCCTCACGCTCCAAAACCAGAAGCTGACCATCGGGCAAGGCGCAAAGCTCACTCACCCCCATCACATAGATATCTGCTTTCTTATGGGTAGAAGGTTGATCCATCTGATAGGCATAGGCTGTCATGTAACGAGAGGCTTTCTTGCTACTCTCTTGCTCGCTACAGTCTTCCTTGCCATTATTTTCCTTGTTACGATTTTCCTTTATCTTTCCCCAATCATACCTCATCAAACGAAGCCGATTGGCCAATCCGTTTTGAGGAGTAGCAGGCTGTCCGTCTTTGCGGAGCGTGCTCTCAGGAATCGTCCAGAGATACTGACGGACGGAATCAAAAGCCAAAGACTCAAAATTATAATTTGGATAAAAATCAGAAGAAGGCCATCTGCTCTCCCAAAGGTTCTGCTGATAGCTAATCTTGGGAGCATTAGGCGAAATAGGCAGAACAGGATACTCCTTTAAACGGCAATATCCTTCGCTTGTTATCACCAAGGTAGAATCAGAAGCCTTCACGATGGCTTCGTGGTCAAAGCCTTTCTCCTGCCCCTGCCAAAACTTTCCATCGTTCAGCGTTCCATCTGTTCTCTCGGTAAACCCAAGGTTCTCTACCTGTTCCAGTTCGCCGGTCTTGGGATTCACCTGAATCCGGAAGTTGAAGTACAGGGCACTATCCGACTTGTCGCTTACCACTGCATAGATATCATCATGCAGATGAGCAATGCCACTGTAGTTACCCGCAGCCACGGTTTTCGGAAAAGCTTTCTGAGAATTCTCTCTCACTACTTTCCAATCCTGTGCCCCAGCCAGCAAGCTGAATGCCAGGAAGACAGACAGGATATTACAGCGCAGCATAAGTCAAAACAAATTCCATGGTTAACTCGAAATCTACATGCGCCGTCTTCCTGCTCTTAAGATTCTCCACATCACACGACCAATCTGCCATCGTATCAAACGGCTTCACCCGCATATCCTCAAACATCAGTTTTTCTTCAGAGAATAACTTGAAGACCGTTTCCTTGGCACACCAATGCACCAGCTTGGCATCCAGATCTTCCGCCTTCTCATCCTTGCGCAGGAATTTGGATGCGATGCGCTCAACCCTATCACTGAAGTATTCGATATCCACCGCCACTTCCTGATTTTTGGAAAGGATAAGCGCAGCATAACCCTTGGTATGCGAAACGCTGATATGATAACCACGGAACAATGGCTTGCCAGCCTCGTTGTGGGTAATGTCACCTGCATGAGAAAGCAAGCCCTTGGAAGCCCCGTTCGTCTTGAGCATCTCATACATTAATGCACGAATGGCAAGAAACTCCAGTTTCCTGCCATCGTTCTTATATTTCTCTTCCAACAGAGAGCGGTAAGCCTGCAGATGAGGATACTGCTCGAACAACTGTTCTACAGTTTCATCCATCTGCCATAAACCAAGACTCACTCCCGGATAAACTTCTCGTATATTGACAACTGCCATATTTTTTATATTCTGATATTGATGAATACTGATGATTACTTAGAAGAATCCTCCACGTTATCTTTCAAAGGATGTACCGTCACCTTAATCTTGCTGATGCGACGCTCCTCTATCTGCATAACCTCGAAAGTATAGTTCTTATAATCTATCTTCTCGTGCATACTTGGGAAATCGCCTTTGATTTCCAAGAGCAGACCAGCCAGAGAATCAGCATCACCCTCAACCTCCTCGAACTCTTCGTCATCTACATTCAGGATTTTGCAGAAATCAGAAAGAAGCGTTTTACCTTCAAAGATAAAGGTATTGTAATTTAATTTCGAGTAGAACTTCTCCTCCTCATCGTATTCATCATTGATTTCACCTACAATTTCCTCCAGAATATCTTCGAGAGTAACAATACCCGATGTACCTCCGAACTCATCTACCACAATGGCGATATGAACCTTATTGTCCTGGAACTCGCGAAGCAGATCATCTATCTTCTTGGTTTCAGGAACAAAGTAAGGAGGACGAATCAGGCTCTGCCAACGGAAGTTGGAAGACTTCGTAAGATGAGGCAATAAGTCCTTGATATACAGTACACCACGAATATTATCTGTATTATCCTGATAAACAGGAATACGACTGTAATTATTCTCTTCAATGCACTTTAATACTTCTGGATAAGAACTACGGATATCCAGGTCAACAATATTCTGTCGGCTGGTCATCACCTCCTTGGCTGTTTCATCGCCAAAGCGGATGATACCCTTCAGCATGCTCTGCTCGTCCTTGATATCATTCTTATCAGTCAGTTCCAGAGCTTGTTCCAAGTCATCAACACTCAGCACATGATTTTCCTTCTGTATAATCTTTTCTGCAAGAATTCCACTTTTTAGCAAGATAGTTTCTAAAGGCCAAAACAACTTTCTGGCAAACAGAATTCCCCCTACGCACCGGCGACAGAACTTCAGAGAATCCTGGCGGGCATACACTTTCGGCATAATCTCACCAAAAAGCAAAAGCAAGAAAGTAAGAATAACCGTAATAATCAGGAACTGAAGCCAATAAGCTTTAGGACCAAACTCTACGATTCCTGCGAATACATAATTAAGGAGCATGATGATTGTGACATTCACAAAATTATTGGTTATCAAAATGGTAGCCAACGTACGTTCAGAATCATCACGCAACATCTGTATTTTCTTATCGGCATCAGTCTTTTCATCCTCAAGTTCCGCAACATCAGTTGGTGATAAACTGAAAAAAGCAATTTCGGAACCACTGGCAAAAGCAGACATGCCTAACAATATAGCTGCAAGTACAGCAGCTACAATAACCCCGGCGGAAGGCTGCATCAGCATCACATCACCGAAGGCATCAGTTATGGTGGATATATCCAATTTCTGAGCTAAAAATTAATAATTATTGTTCTTTAGTAGCAGGGCGAGTACTCAACATCTCCATATTATCTACATAGATTTCTGTAATATATTGTCTTCTCCCCTGCTTGTCATCATAGGAGCGGTAGCGGATTCTTCCTTCCACATAAAGGCGGTCACCCTTATGCACATACTTCTCTACTACCTTTGCAAGCCCACGATAAAAAACAAGATTGTGCCAATCTGTATGGTCTGGCACTTGGGTACCATTAGGCAAAGTATATCCTTTCTCTGTAGTTGCGAGAGAGACCTGAGCTACTGCCTGATCTGCTTCGAAATAATGAATGTCAGGATCTTTACCTACATTACCAATTAGCATAACCTTGTTCATGACACGAATCTTTTAAATTTCTGAATATTTTATTTCCACATTCCCAAATAGCGGAAATGGAAATTCTTACCTTTTGCAGATGGGAACTGGCTGCGTGAATCTACACAATCGCGCAGATAATCTACGATGCGATTGTAACAATCCAAACCTGATTCAGCTTTAACATCCGCAACGAAATGAGTATCACGGTACTCAAACTTTCCTGTAGCCGGTACCATCACAACACGCTTGAAATCAAGTGATCCTTCATACCAGCCTGGAGCCTCTTGAGCCAAACTGGCAACAACAGGATTCTCCATTCTCTCTGCAGGAGTAGGAGTACGCAATGCTTTCTTATCCTTAAAATCCTGCATAGTTTGCGCCGTAGTCTTTATCACAATAAAATAAACACGTGGGCGTACCTTATATCTTTTTGGATACGTCAAATCGCTAGCGGCATATTCACGAACATCTGCCTCTAGCTCCGCATCCATCTCAATCTCAGGAATACTCTTTAAAAAACCAATAGCATCATCAACACTAGTAACTAATGTCTCCTGATCAAAATATCTTAAATATAAATTCATAAATGGGTATGTTTCTCGAGTTCTAAAAAAAAGAGCGGAAAACGGGACTCGGACCCGCGACCCCAACCTTGGCAAGGTTGTGCTCTACCAACTGAGCTATTTCCGCTTGTAAGATAACAATACCAGTGAAGAGGAGGAGACTCGAACTCCCACGACACAATTGTCACTACCCCCTCAAAGTAGCGCGTCTACCAATTCCGCCACCTCTCCAACACTAAGCTAATTTAAACATTGTGCCCAAGACAGGACTCGAACCTGCACGTTGTGAAACACACGCACCTGAAACGTGCGCGTCTACCAATTCCGCCACTTGGGCCCTAAACTTAAACCTATCTTGGTTTAATACAAAAATGATCGAGCGGAAAACGGGACTCGGACCCGCGACCCCAACCTTGGCAAGGTTGTGCTCTA